>MDSZ01059100.1_pt1 | contig 14908 bp, 11 predicted proteins | sample 811201 | NCBI WGS metagenome assembly MDSZ01 (sample SAMN05326647, study PRJNA326480) | marine metagenome | isolation source: seawater | place: Indian Ocean: North | collected 2010
GAATTATGATTAAGTTGATGCATGTAAACGATTATGTGATAGACACTTCACAGTTCCAGCCGCTGCTAAATGATAAAGTAGTAGAGACTTTTGAAAATGAGATCGCTTCGTTCGTGGGGGCGAAATATGCGTGTTCTATTCATAGTGCAACTATGGCCATTTTTATGTCGCTGCTGGAGCAGGAAAAAACTACCATTGAGATACCCTCAATAATCCCTCCGGTGGTGCCTAACGCGGTGCTTACATCTGGTCACGATGTTAGCTATCGCGACGACGTAGATTGGGTTGGCCATTCTTATGTTTTGCATCAGTTTGACGACTATAAGATAATCGATTCTGCACAGCAACTCGATCAAAATCAGTTTATAAACCAAGCAAACGATGAAGATTTAATGATATTTAGTTTCTATCCAACTAAGCCTGTTGGCAGTTTAGATGGTGGTATGATTGTTTCTAATGATGAAGAAAAGATAAAGAGATTAAAGATCTTATCAAGATATGGAACTAACTTCGAGGACAATAGTTGGGAAAGGAAATTCGTCCTTCCTGGCTGGAAGATGTATATGAATTCAGTTCAGGCTCATATTGCTTTAAAAAACTTTGAAAAGCTAGAAAGTAAAGCCAAGAGATTCGACGAGATAAGAGAGTTCTACAATGAGCAGTTTGAATTGTCAAACACTAGTAGGCATTTGTATAGATTGAGGGTTCGGAACCGAGACGAATTCATAGAAAAAATGAAAAATGTTGGTATACAGTGTGGGATTCATTACAAATCTGTACATGATATCGAATGCTACAAATCAAAAAACAATACTGAACTAGCTAAATCGGTGATAGAGAGCGAGCGCACTGTCAGCATACCGTATCATGAAATGTTGTTAGATGAACAAGTTGAGTTTGTAGCCAGAGAGGTAAGGAAGTGCCTGTAGAAGAGGAGGAGTGCCCCCTAACACTGCTAGCCAACAAATATAAGACAGATAAGGGAACTGCCCGCGGAGCTAACAACGGCTATACTTATACTTACGAACATTATTTCAGAAATCTTAAAGATAGCAAAATCAAATTTTTAGAGATAGGTCTTAACAATGGCGGTCCAGAATGTGGCAGCAATAAAATAGATAGAAAAATAGAAGACTACCCTTCAATAAAAATGTGGCATGAATACTTTAGTAAAGGTGAAATATGGGGCTTTGACGTCAACGAACTAAAAGATCCTATTGATAAAAGTCTAAATAGATTTCACTTTTTCCAAGGAGACCAAGGCTCTGAAGACAGCTTAAAAGATTTTAATGATACTGTAAAAAAGAAATATGGAGACAACGTTCAGTTTGATATCATTATAGATGACGGTTCCCACGCTCATTATCATCAGCAATTAAGTTTTACAAGACTAGCCGGCTTAGTAAAGCCCGGCGGCTACTATGTCATAGAAGATATACACTGGCAACCAGATCACAGGCGCCTAATAAAGGGTAAGTTAGAAAAAGGCGAAGAGCCGGTCTATGACAAGAGTCAATTACCGGAAACTGTTCAAACTAAGCCTCTAATAAAACAAATTATTGGAGATCCTAAGAAGCATAATCCGGAGAGAGAGAAATCAACTTTTAAAACATTTAAAAAACTTAGGCCAGAATTTGCCGATGATTTTATTAACAACATGAGGAACTTCACCTGGGAGGATTCGAATCCGTCCGGAAAATGTCCTCGCCCGGGCCGTTTAATAATATTACACAGAAAGAAGGAGTAAAGATGTTATCACATCACGGAGACGAGGAAAGGGGTGTCTTGAGTTATATGGAACTGACAGATTTAGATTTCTTACCTCGTAGAATGTATTATATTTCTCACGTTCCGAAAGGAGAAGTGAGAGGAAAACACGGTCACTACGAAGACCAACAGTATTTATTTTGCCTGCAGGGAGAAATAAAAGTAGATTTCTTCTCGAAGGAAGGAGAATCATCAGTTGTACTAAAGCCTGGAGATACTGCTTTTCTGGACAGAATGGTTTGGTCGCAGCAGGAATATGTAACTGGTAACGAAATAATGTTGGTCCTTTGCTCTAGACAATTTGATCAGGGTGATTACTTCTATGAGAAGGAGGAGGTTTATAAATGATTATCTATGTTGATATTGACGAGACAATTTGTATATCCCCAGAAGATAGAGATTACTCAAAGGCTAAACCAATACAGAAAAATATTAACAAAATTAATGAATTATACGATAATGGTAATACAATTGTATATTGGACAGCAAGAGGAACTGGTTCCGGTATAGACTGGACTGAACTTACTGTCATGCAATTAAAAGAATGGGGCGCCAAATATAATCAAGTAAAATTAGGCAAGCCTGTTTATGATTTGTTTATTGATGATAAAAATATAAATTCTGAAAGATTTTTTAACGGAGAATAAAATGGATTTACAACACACAAAACTTTCAACAGAAGCAATGGGCGCGTTAATGATGTGCCTTCAAAAAAGTATTTTAGAGCAGGCAGACATCGTGCCAATGCTTTTAAATCTAAAATTTAAAGAGTCTAATGGCGAACTATTTGTTCTTAATCCGCCTCTTGTCAAATTTGGAATGGAAGAAATTAAGCAATCTACTTCGAATGCAGACTTCTCTTCTATGAATACTAAACAACTTAGAGCCATGGCAAAGCAACAGAATATTAAGGGCTATAGCAAGATGAAGAAGACAGAATTAGTGTCTGTCTTAAGCAACAATTAATAGAATGCCAATCTATTATTATAACTGTAAAAGCTGTAAAGAAGTCACAAAAGCCATGCACTCTATAACAGTGCGATTGACTGATTGTGAAAGCTGCAGTAGCTCAGACTCTCTTGTAAGGGTACCGTCACACTTTGTATCGTCAAATAAGCAAGATGACATCAAAAGTGCCGGCGATTTAGTTAAAGAAAAGATTGAAGAATTTAGACAGGACTTACAAGAAGAAAAGGAAAAGCTAAGGTCGGAGGAATATAAACCATGAGATATTTTTTGATTATATCTTTAATACTGAACGCCGGCCTCTTAATGGCTGTACTTGGAGTCGTATACTTTTTTCTATATTTGTCTATTCTAGTCAATGTGGGAATGGGGTGGTATATTTACAATCTTTTAGGAAAAGTAGAATATGTTAACGAAGATATAGATAATATACTGTCCTCGGTTAACGGTTTGTCTGAGCACCTTGATGCAATATACGAGTTAGAGATGTTCTATGGAGAACCAGTTATAAAATCTCTCATTGATCACATGAAAGCGGTGCAGGAAGAAATAGAAACTTATATAGTGAATAATAACGAATTAGAAGAATTAGAAGATGCCCAGGAAATCGAAGAATAAATATTTTACAAAAGTTCACGAAGAAGCAATTATCAACTATACTTTAACTGAAGATAATAAGATTCGAACAGAATTATACATTGAGTATATTGAACCGGCTTTTAATGAGATGGTTGACAAGATTGTATACACGTATAAGTTTACAAACCTTCCAAATATAGAAGTATTAAAGGAAGACTGTAAAATTTGGCTAACTACTATTCTTGATAAGTTCGATCCTCAAAAGAACTCTAAGGCATTTTCATATTTTAGCGTCATTACAAAAAACTGGTTTATTCACAAGGTTAAGAAAACTAGTAAAGATATCAAGAGGGAAGCACAATATGATGATGTTCCAGGGGAAGTTATACATAAACACTTATCCACTATCAACCCTTACGAAGGAGATCGAAATAAATTTGAGTTTTGGCAACATCTGTTCGCAGAAATCGATAGTTGGGACAAACTAAAATTAAAAGAGAATGAAAGAAAGGTGCTTCAGGCCATAAAAATACTTTTTGACTCGATCGATGAAATTGAGATTTTTAATAAAAAAGCTATTTATCTGTATATAAGAGAGATTACAGGGCTCAATACAAAGCAGATTGTCAACAATCTAAATAAAATTAGAGCAAAGTACAGACAATTTAAGAAAAATTGGGACGACGCTAAAATATGAAAAAGATTGATAAATATCTTGAAAATGCAGTAGAAAATATAAAAAATGATAGAGCCATGGCACTAACCTTGCTAACGGATATCATGAAAAATATTAACGCCGGCCACCAACATAAAGAACTAGGCCAAGTAGCTTCAAAGTATTTGGAGACTCTTCAGCGTTCTAATGAACAATTAGTTAAAGTATCAGCCTTGTTACAGAAATCAAATCCTGAGTTTTCTGGATTTTCTGGAGCAGAGAAAGAGAATATCTATGATTTATTAGAGGCTGAAGAAGAAGATGTCGAATGATTTTGATCCATTAAAAGATTATGCTTACGGTGATTTAAATCCTCTTGAGCCCAACGCTTCAGAGAGATACCAGCCTGGAAATACTTCTGCCATTGGCGCTCTAAAAGAAGTTAGCACTAAGCAATATGAGTCTAACACACTTCTTGGCACAGGCCCATACAAAGCCATTTGTTTACGAATTGAGTCAGCAGCGTTCGGAGGGGAAACACAGGGCGGAGAAATGTCGCAAACAAGCTGGCTAGACAGAATATATTCTCGCCAAGACTTGCCTGTTCCGGATATGTTTATAGAAATCAAAGCTTTTATACCTGAGATTCATGGAACTATTTATCCAACTCCTAAGTCACTAGGACAAAATGGTGAAGCAGATCACGATGCTATAAATAAGTTTCCTACTTTTACGGCTAAAAGCAGAGACGTTATCCTGCATGGAGTTCCCAAGCCAGGAGATATTGTCTGGGTCGACTTTGGTAATAGGACAACTCTAAAAGATCCTATTTATCTTGGGCCTCTAGAGTCTCAGATGCTAGAGACCATTATGACAATTGCTGCATCAGATGCGTTTCCGTGTAATGATGGTCTAAACATGAATCCTGCCAAAGGTGGAGGTATTTCTCCACCAGTTGGAACTAAAGAAAGTACAGAGTCTGTCGGCAAGATTGGGCCTACAATGGCTCCTACTTACAAACCTATTTCAATTCAGGAAGCTAAAGGTAAGATTCCCCAAGGAAAGGGCGTATTTTTTGGCAATGATGCTGAAGGTTTAGACCTTCTTAGCTGGGCCCCTGTAGAAACAGCTAAAAAAGCTGGCTTAAGTTGGGTCGCAATTCGTGCGGTACTGGTTAAAAGAGATGGAAAATTAATGATTACAGATAGAGACAAACTGAAATCTATAATTGATGTGTACCATAAAAACGGAATAAGGTGCTATATCTGGGGTTGGCCAGCACTAAAAACTCCAGATCGGGCGGGCAATAGTTTTGATATTTTTAAATTTCAATCCACCTCTAAAAGAAAAGCAGACCCTGAAGATGTTTTTATTAAAGAAATCATTAAGAGCGCTCTGGAATGCGGCGCCGTTGGCATTATAGCAGATCCAGAAGGCGATACTTATGTGCAGTCAACAACAGATACGGATTTTCCAAACTCTAAAGGCGAAGGCCCCACAAAACAAGGTATTAGAAGAGCTAAATATCTAGCTAATAATTTAAGCGCAGAGTGTAAAAAATATGGATTAAGCTTGGGATGCACTTCTGTACCAATTATACGCTCTATGAACCCTATACATCCATGGGCAAAAGTAAGCGATTTTGCTATACCCCAAACATATTCAGCATCTAAGTTCAATAATACACAAGAACACTGGGTTAATGGTTATGAAACTTACAAGAAAATTGGATTTAAAAACATTATGGCTGGAATGGGAGCATATAATGTCGGAGCAAAAGGTACTACGAAGTATGCAAAATCGGCAAATAGGATGAGATGGGAGCTTCACGCTGCGTATGGAAATATTAAGGATGGTAAAAAAATACCATGGACAAATGCAATTGTATGGTGGGAATGGAACAAACTTAAGCATCATGATCGGTGGTCGGTAGTAAGAGAGCTAGGCGCCGGCGAAGTCGTCGATGAAGGAAAACCGGATGCAGTCGAACAAACAGTGTCTCCTGCTGTTGTAGATTCTGAAGGAAATTCTGGTGAAGGAACTTCTGTTACTGTTGCAGGTGTAGGTCCTACATTATCGGACACACCAAAAACAAAAGAAAAAGAAACAAGTTCCGAAGTTGTAGAAAAATCTAAACCAGAAGACAAAAAGATAATATCTGATAAGAAAGCGGAATTACTAGAAAGAGCCTCAAAAGGTCCGGATGGCAAAGCAAGAAATTTTGAAGAAGTGCCGCTAACAAATGAAGAGATTATGAAGCTGTCTATTCCTCCGCTATCTAAAGAACAGTTTGAAAAGTTGAGGAATGCAGCAGATGGGAAGGCAAGTGTAGCCGGAGTTGGTGTGCTTGAGAAAGAGCAGTTTGAAAAAATCAAAACAGATATTCGAACACGCCTAAAGCAGTGGGCTACAAAAGGTGATAGTGAAAAAGAGATTGCTTTGTTGGAAGAGAAGCTATTATCACTCAAAAAGAAAAAGAAGTTTTTCGACGATGCCGTTAAGAATTCTCTTACCGAGGATGCAAAATTACAAAATACTAGAGTTTTAGCAAAAGTAAATAACGATATTAAATTAACAGAAGAAAAAATAAAAGAACTTAGTGAAAGCGTTAAAGAAGCAAAACAAGCAAATTCACCAACTCCTTCACAAACTGTTAATTGCCAACCTCCACCTATCGGTGCCGGCGGAGCAGCATCGGCAGCCGCAGGAGTTAATCCCTATGCAAAAGTCCCACTCGCACCATTTCCTAAATCTAGCTTCCCTGGCGCAACTAATGATAAATTGGCTATTGCTGTTCCTGCAGATTTTATGCCCGAGCGCCTTAATCAAAAATTCAAAGAAGGCGTAACTCAAGTTATGATACACCAGAGTGGTAACCATACAGTTAAGGGTACCATGAATTCACTATTAAATAAAAAAGATAAAAAGAGGGGTAATGCTCCAATTCCTTGCTCTGTACACTTTACTTGTGATTTGGATGGTAAAGTTAGGCAACATTTGCCTTTGGATATTAAAGGGATACATGCGAAGGGTCACAATCATATCTCCATAGGTGTAGAGATGATTACTAGATATTTACCAGATTATCAAAGTTATAGCCGCCCGGTAAACCAGCCAGTTGTTCATTCCGCTCATTTTCATAGAGGCTGGACGAAAAGGGGTGAAGGTATTAGAGTGGGGGATCCTGGTCGCTTTCGCCTACCATCACAAGAGGGGATGGAGGGGTGTTACCAATTATCTAAATGGCTTACCACTCAAATAAAAACTATTCCATGGAACTTACTAGCGGAAGAAGAAAAGGGGTTTGCTTGGATTGCTGCCAATAATATATCTCCCAGTAAATTTGATCATGGAGTAACAAGCCACTCCAGAAGTCAGGCAAATCGCGCGGACGGAGTTTTCACTGAGCACTATATAGCTTGTAGAAAAAACGGATGCTCTCCCGCAGATGCTTTTAATAGAACAATGGCTGCAGCCCATATGCCCAAGGATCCGAAAGGAGCCACATACACAAACATACATAAGCCGGGAGTTCCCTACGAGAGATATGTACCCAGTGAGAATAATAAGCCATGGTTCCCGGGCAAAACCAAAAAATAGGATTTTAATATGAGCGAATTTGATCAGAAAACTCCAGAAGAACAACAAGCAATTATAGAAGCACAAGAAAAAGGGCTTTCTCCAACTGAGCAGATTGAACTTTTAAGAGGGCTAAGGGTAAGAAAAGATGCAGTCGATAGAACTAAATTATCTAGAAGACGCAAAAGATATCTTGAGAAGACCGAAGGTGAATCCGCCGCCGGGCGCGGGATCTTCGGTGAAGAAAGTATAGAACCAGAGCCATCAAGAATACAAACTTCTAGCGAGAAAGTACAGAGAAAAGGGGGCTCTATAATAGTTATGGGCAGAGACCGTCCCGGAAGTCGTAAAAGCGGTTACGGAGGCATGGGCGACACACAGTGTGCTGCCATAGACTTATCTGTTGGCCCTCAGGGCTCTGAGGTTTCAGAAGAAGACCCTAAGACTGGAGAGAAAATAATGGTAGATCCAGACTTTACAAAAGACGCCGCAAGAATTTACATGTCCCAGAAAACAGATATAGATCATAATTTTAATTTATGTGAGGGCTCTGTAGGATGCCCGCCGGCTAAATCTGCAGTAGGAATTAAGGCAGACGGGGTGCGAATGATAGGGAGAGAGGGAATTAAATTAGTAACGTCTACAGATAATAGAAACTCGCAAGGTGTGCTTGTTGATGTCCCAGCCGGAATTGATTTAATAGCTGGCAATGACGACAGAGATTTACAACCCTTGGTAAAGGGAAAGAGTTTGACTACAGCTTTGGCAGAATTATCAGATGTTGTCAATTCTCTAAACGGAATATTAACAGGATTCTTGAATGAACAGATGGAATTTAATCAGCACGTTATGATGCATACTCATAATTCTCCTTTCTTTGGAGCCCCTACACTTCCATCAGTACCTCTAGTGGCTCCGTCTATGAAAGCAATGAGTAGAAATCTTATGACACATCTTAGAGACTGCGCAGCTAACAAAGCTACTTTAAAAAACTGGAGCACTAATTACTGCTCTCCAGCCGGCAAAAAATACATTTGCAGTAGAAGTAATAATACCAACTAAAAAATAATATGGCACTTATACCAATAAAAGTTAGTTCTCATTCCGAGAACAAAAAATATGCAGATCCTGAAATTTCTCCGGTTGTAGATCGGGCTAAAGCAGCGTGTTTCAATAAAGCTGCAAGAAATTACCTTAAGCAAAAAGCTTACAGAAATAAATATCTTGCAGATGAAGAAGATTTTGAGTATTCAGATGAACTTTGGGAGAGCTTTAAGTCTTATTTAAATTCTCCACCACTTTATACTGATGCAGACCTAATGGGTAACGTTGATTTTTACGATAAAGTTTTAAATGCTGTTTTTGTTGGCGTAGATGGATATGAGGAAGGAGATATTCTAAACGCAACATTTAAAATTAGTAGCGAAGTAATTAGAAATTTTCTAAGCGATCAGGGAGTTATAACTATACAAGATCCGCCGCCTCCCCCCGCAGAAAAACCAGCTACGACATCAGAAATAGTTCATACTGTTGTAATAAGCCAGACTGGAATGCGCCTAGGCTTGCGAGATACGCCCGGGCAAGTAGGCTTGGAATCAGGCGACTTATTTTCTCCTGACGGAAAATCTAACCTAGCAGATGTTCCTGTGGGCCCGGGAGGCGTTGGAGCATTAAGAGGCCGACTACCCATAGGAACTAAAGTAAAAGTGCTTCAAATAGGCAACGGAGCAGGCGGAGCTTGGTCCCAGGTGGAGGTATTAGATAGTTCCGACGCTACACAGAATGGCAAGATAGGATTTGTTGACGCGCTATATATAAAACAACTTACATCATCTGGCCAAGAAAAACTAACAAGACCTTCAGAATTGACAGCTTCGCCCGGAGCAGTACTAGAAGTAGAAGATATGGTTACGGAGCAACCTCCTATTCATATCGATGGCGAAGAATACAATTCACTTTCCAGTTATGTATCTTCTATGGAGCCTACTCAATTATGGAGAGATCGGCCCTCCTTATTGCCTTACAAGAATGACAAGGAAAAAAGATTCGAGATGATGGTGGAGCTAGATTATTTTCCAGAAGTTGCAAAAAAATCAGAAGGCGGCGAAGGAATTGAATCATATCAGGATGGAAAGCTTCAAGAAGCTAGAACAGTGGCAATCAGAAGCTTGTTACAATATTATAATAAAAAATCGGATGATGATTACGTTTATGAATTAATTACCAAATATCAAAACGGACCATATGATAATCACCTAGTAGAAGAGCTAGAGTTTTATTCAGATGATAATCCTGAAAATCAGAAAGTACAGTATTGGATGGCTATTCCGTACAGATTTTTTGATCCACGAGTCCATCCCCAGGCCGTAGACTTACCAATTAAAGAACTTATTAAAGCAGGAATGGTAAAACATCAAATGGTTTTTAATGTGAAAGAGATAGAGGAGAGAATAACTAAATTAAAAACAATATTACATCGCACTATCGAGCCAGGAATGGATAATTATAATGGTACTATTGAAAACGCACCGGATATAGAATTTCAAACTACAATGCTTGATGGCTTTATTTCTGCCATGAGAGAGCATTTTTTTGAAAACGGCGTGAAGTGGAGAGATGATGAAGAAGTATGGTGGACAGATTTGGTTGAGATTGGTTTAGACAGCGACTTAAAGGTGGTTTATGTAAAATTTGGACCACAGGATGGAGAAACCGGTCAATGGAGACTGGGTGACGAATAATGGCAAAGCAATATACAACAAATACTTTTAGTTTAGAAGATATTAAGAGACTTAATAAGTGGAAGAGTCAGAATCCTGATTATAATTTTGAAGCCGGCCCCGTTAGTGAAATCTTTTCTGTTGAAGCACTAGCAGTAGACATATCATCTGATACTTATAAAGGCTTGAATGGAGGTTTCGGGCTTAAGCCAGGATCAGAATACTCGGTAGGGGATGTTTCAGTCATTCCAACTGAGCTGGATGTCCAAGCTTATTATGCGAAGTACCCTCACCACGATGAGAAATTATCTGAGGAAAAATATCAGCAGTATATTGACGAACTTCAGAAAGCCGGCGGAACAACATTAGATGTAGATGATAAAGTGCAACAGCAAGAAGCAGAAGAATTACCAGATGACACTCCTGTTGCTCCTATTAGCGGAATAGGTGATAAGCCCCAAACTAAAGAAGCGCTTGCTAAAGTCGGGGATATCAAGTCTGGTCACTTTCACTTTATTAAAGTTGATGAAGACGGAAATGGCCACACTATATCAACTCAAATTACTCTTAATGAAGAGCACAATATTGAATACGCACATTCTCACACGATTCAGAATTGGCAAATTACCGCGATTAACAAGGGCTCGGACCAAGACATAGATACTCACAGTCATGAATTGCGAACAAGTACGCTTGGAGAAGACTTTAATATAGAGGGTGTACAAAATCATCAACCAATTGACTCTAAAGGGCAACCAGAGGAAACTCCTGCTCCGGAAGAACCATTACATAAAGTAATAGTAACACAAACTAACCCCTCGCCGCCGGAATATTCTGTTAAGGTAATTAAAAAAGAAACAGGCTCAATTAAAGTTACAAAATTTATACCTACATCGTTTAAAACAGATTACACAGAAGAAGAGCTTAATGATGAGGATTTTATAAAGAGTCTTACAGTTGCTTATTTAAAAGGTATATTTGAAGAATTTCCAAATTATGAGCTAGATGACCGAGCTGGAGTAATGCCGGCTATAAGTGCAACTGAGGATCCTCCAGAGCCCGCCGCAGGGGGCGAAGAAGATATAGAAGAGGAACCGGGCAAAAAGCCAGTAAAAGATATCGTCTTTCCAGATGATAGGTATTCTCAGCTTTTGTCTGTTGGCGTCTCTCATATAAACAGCAAGAGCCCGTTTGATGTAAAAACTGCTATGGGGTATATTTTATACTCTGATAAGATGATTGCAGATCATGAGTCTGGAGACTATGATTGGGTGAAGCTGTTATCCAAATACACATTTCCGACAGTTACTATTAAGCCTTCTGCAAAAACAGAAGCAGATTCTGAAGACTTAGATAGCAAGTCAGCAAAAACACAGTCAGAAGTAACAGAAGAAAATAAAAAATTAAACAACTCCCAGGCAAAACTTGATGCGTATAATAAAAGAAAGGATGTTTCTATTTTTGCTGGCGATACTCTTTTTGGAAATATGGAAGGCGCCGTACAAAAAATGAGAGGCCCGGGCCTTAGTGTTGAGACGGTATTTGGAGAAGTAATTCACCAGATTAATTTAAGAACTTTCTTGATGAAGGCTATGTCATGCATAGTGGAGAAAATGAATCCTGGCGATATCGCAGAGGCATTTTGCAAATCACTAGTAAAAGCAGCTATGGACCAGCTTGGATTTGAAAAAGTAAAAGAAATATTAAATGATTTTAATCAAGCTCTCGGCAAGGGAGATAAAACCTTTACACAAGATTTTAAAAAACGACTAGACGAGGCAGATAAAAGGATTAGAGACAAATATCAGGATCCAGGTATCGACGGAAAAGACCCGTTTTCTAGAAACGCTAGAAGAGTATCAAAGGAGCACCTGAGAAAAAATAAAGAACACGTAAAGATTCAGAAACAAGAGATGGACAGGTTTATAGAAGACATTAAAGATTTTGTCGACTTGAACGCTCTTTGTGAAAGGCTTGGTAAATTTGTAAATAATGTTCCGAAGCTTTTATTTGCTCCCGGAGGTTTGGCTAAAATAAGGCAAACTGAAGTCCTTCCAAAGCTTCCATGGGAACACCTTCCGTTACTGGAATTGCCAAAGTTTAATACAGAGGATATTATGGAAGATGTCCTCAAGGCGCTTGAGAAAGCTATTAAGCAATTAATCGTAGAATCAATTGTAGGCTTAATAAAGGGAGTGATGGAGCAGGCCTTACGCATGTGCGAGGATATGGATTCAAATATCGCTAAAGCTAATCCGCAAAAAGTATTAGACACTCCCACATTGCCAGATCGCCATGGCGCCGCTAGCCCACTTAATTCCGATATCAACAAGGACAATGCACCAGAGTTGTTGACAGGGCTGGGAATCCCTCCAGATCGCGCAAGAGATATTGTAGACATGCTAGACAGCTTAACGGGATTCTTGAAGCCAAGTGAATTGTGCAAATTACTTTCGGGATTTGCTAGCGCAGCATTGTTGCGAAAAGTTCTTACTAGAATTCAAGAAGAGTTTCCTAAGTTATCGTTATATGTCACAGATATCGGAGATGTCTCTAGATTATTCAAAAAACTAGGAGAAAGCGTAGATCAAACTTTCTGTGGTTCAATCGTTACCAGCATCTCATCAATTGCCGACATGTGCGAAGACGTAGCAGATGATTCTTTACACGAAGGAGCCCTCAGACGAAAAGGATTCTCAGAAGATCAAATAAAAAAGATACTAGAAAACGACGCACTTCAAAAGAAAGACGCGCTAGAAAAAATGTCGGACATGTTTATAAATCCAGAATCTATGGTTGATACGCCTCCAACATTTTGTAGCCCAACAAGCCCCGGGATGGTATCTGGGATTCCAGAAGCAATAGAGCACAATATTGACAGGTATATGAACACTATTTTTGATCACACAGAGATGTCTTATAGATTTGAAATAGAAAGTATTAAGCCGGCTTTGGTACATACTGTCTCCAAAGACATAGAGGGCTCTGAGCCTCTGCCTTTTGAAGAAGGCAAAGATTATCCCGTGGGGGCTACAATAGAAATAAACGAGGAAGACGGCACTGCAACGATCACATCTGATCCCGAGCAGCCGGTGATTAAGCAAAAGTTTCCCCAAGCCCCTTCCAGAGAAGTAGTGCCTAGTCTTAAAGCAAATTTAGAATCAGGTCTTTTAGATGTAGGTATGATGACTTCTAAATTAACTAAGAGAGAAAACAATAAATTTACAGATCAAGAGAAATATAATAACAGAACTGTAATTAAATTTTTAGGAAACAATTCTGGAGTGTCAGCATCTGATGTGGACGCTCTAGCGAAACAATTAGGATCCATTCCCGGAACAGAGGGAGCCATCGAAGCAATAAAAAAGAATATTAATTTTGAGGTCGTTAGTTTAGATTTAAAAACAGCAGAGGAAAGTGTAGTAAATTTAGAAAACTCAGAAGAAGTAGATATTAAAAATATTGCAACAATAAAAACAAATAAGAAAAAGTTTTTCAATCCTCTAGAAGACGAAGGATTAAAAACTATCAGTTCAAAATATGATGTAGAGGAGGAACTAGATCCTCAAGTTAAGGAATTAATTATAGAACTATTAAGTGAAGATTATCCAGATCAGGGAATAAAAGAATCTCTATCCACACAGGACGTACTCAATTCATCTTTACAATCTATTGTATTTTCTAAATTAGTTTCAAGAAACATAAAGAAAGAACTTATTCCTCTGGTTAGTGAAGCAAATTCAGGATTAGAATCATGGAAAGGCTTGATAACACTCTATATGAGCCAGTTTGAGGCTCCATTAAGAGAGCTATATGACCGCTATTTTATGAAAACTGCGGCACAAAGTGTATTTAAAAAAGCAGCACAAGCGTCATTGTTTAAAATAGAAAATTTTGATTTAATTGATTTCGTGCCTCCGGAAGATCCAGAGATGTTAAGTGTTAATGATTGTGTTGCTCCCAATTCTTCAGGCCAACTTCAGAGCGAAGGTCTTCTTAGTTTTACTAAATTGAAGGTAGAAACTAAAGATATTATTAAATTAAAGTATTGTCTTAACAACGATGATGATGAGGATGCTATAGCTTCTTCTATGAAAGCCGCGGCAGCACTAACAATTGTGAGATTAGGATTAATAGAAAGTATCTTAAATTCTATATTTATTTTAACTCAAGTAGATATTGTTACTGCTTTAACTGATGAAAAATATTTAAAACAATTCTTGTTTGATTTTGATAATAAATTAAAAAATGATGGTTTTGAGTTTAGAGAGTTGTTTTATGAAATATTAGTTGGCTATTTAACAGACAAACTAGAGCAAAATATAGAACTAGACGGCATTACAGAGGATACATTAAACCCTCAGACTGCTTTAAAATATATATGTAAAGAGTCTCTAGTAGATTTAAGCTCTGAAGTTGAAATCTTATTAAAAGAAACTCCTCCAGATCCAAATATGTATTGGGGATTTAATACTTTCATGCACCAGCACGTTCCTTCTAACAGGATAGTTGACGCACCCGGATCCATGATTAATACAGCTTATGATGGATTTGATAGTTCTGATGATGCAGCGCCTTTGACTGGCATATCTAATTTGATTGGTAGCACAAAGGTTACTCCGGGAGTAGAATTGCCCCTCAA
>MDSZ01108103.1_pt1 | contig 14908 bp, 15 predicted proteins | sample 811201 | NCBI WGS metagenome assembly MDSZ01 (sample SAMN05326647, study PRJNA326480) | marine metagenome | isolation source: seawater | place: Indian Ocean: North | collected 2010
AAAATGATTTGAAGCAAAATCTTCCATAAAACCAACTGACCAACACTAACTAATGCTTTATCATCCTCACTCAAACAAACATTTTCCGCAACAATATACTCAATGAGATTTATTCTAGCTTTAGTCTTGACCGCAACATGTTCTGTCTCTCTTTCAGAGACAAAGCCTGATCAGGAGAAAGATGAGAGTTCCCTAATGGGAGAATGCGGATGGACAGAAGAGGATCCTTTCAAAATAGATTCAAATGATAAAAAAATAAGGATCAGCGCCGACAATGCATCTTATGAGGAAGGCGATATAACTGCACTCTCAGGAGATGTAAAAATAACAGGCAGAGGCCAACAAATAAGAGCATCCCAAATCACTATTGACAATAGCACCCAGTCATATTCTGGAGAAGGTGCGATATCCCTAAATAGGCCAGATTTTTTAATTCGTGGAGAAAGAATTCGGGGCAATCTGCTCGAAGAAACCGCTGACTTAGAGGACGCTAGTTTCCTCCTTAAAGATTCTCTTTTAAGAGGAGGCGCAAATAGCCTTAGACAGGAAAAAGATACAGTCTCAATATTGCAGGGCTCCTTAACCTCGTGCGAATCGAAAGATAACACATGGAGAATAACGAGCAGTCAAATCAGATTAAAGAAGGCAGAGACCTTTGGGTCGGCCAGTAATGTTGTCCTGAGAGTCAAAGGACTGCCGATTGGTTATTTGCCTTTCATGCAATTCCCGGTGGGGGAAGAGAGAAAAACAGGCTTTCTTTGGCCGGCCATCGGGCATTCTAACGTTGGCGGAACCGATTTAGCGATACCTTACTATTTTAATATTTCTCCCTCAAAGGATGCTATCTACACTTTAAGGAACATTTCTCAGCGGGGATTAATGCACGAAGGAGAGCTCCGATTCCTTAACTCCTTCAGTAAAAACGCTATTGGGTCTACCTTCCTACATAAAGACAAACAAACCGCACTTGGCAGAAGTAAGGAAAATAAAGAAGATGACCGCTGGCTTTTGCAAATAAACCACAGAGGAAGAAGCGGATCTTGGTCATCTGGAATCAACTATACAAACATCTCCGACATATACTACTTCGACGACTTAGGTGATTTCTCAAGTTCTGATTCGGAATTTACTAAGTTCCAAAACAGAACGAACGCCTCATCATTACTTCAAATGGGATCTGTGCAATATGCTGGGGGAAAATGGGATGCCAATCTTGAATTCCGGAATTTTAAATCGTTGGAGCCAACAGAGCCTAAACAATATTCGGTACTACCTCGACTCACTGTCTCAGGAGGAGTAAAACTCGGGCCAGTCAGTACAAAAGGATTCCTTCAAGCAACCGAATTTGACTCAAACGCTGAGGAGGCTCCCACCGGCAGGCGATTAGTACTCGATGTTCATTTAAGTAGTGAATTCAAGAGGCCTTGGGGTTTTATCGAGCCATCTTTTCGTGCTCTGACAAAGAGGTATAAGATAGACACTCCAGAAAGCACTCAAGTCGAGAGAGAAACAGTATCCGCGGTCCAGACCGCCATAGCATCTGGGCTTATTTTTGACAGGCCGCTATCTCTTTGGGGAAAGAACTTTTATCAAACACTTGAACCTCGCGTTCTTTATTTGTACAGCCATGAAACAGATACCGACCTTATTCCAAGCTTTGATTCAGTGGAACTCTCCAATGGGATAAATCAAATTTTCAGAAAAACTCGATTCTCCGGGTTTGACCGCTTAGGAAATTCGCATCAGATTTCTTCTATAGTTAAAACCTCAATGATAAGTGCTAGAAGAGGGAAAGAAATTTTCTCAGCCAGCATAGGAAAAGTTTTTTATCTGCAGGAATACAAAAAAATATCGAGAGAACCGTTAAAACAAGATGAAACAAGCAAGAAATCTCCGTTAGTCTTTAGTGCATCTGTCTCCGGCAAGCATTTCGATATCATAGGAAACTATGAGCTCAGCACTGCTAAAAACCAATCCAATAAAGGTTTCTTAGGTATACGATATTCGCCATCTGAATCTTCATCTTTTAACCTTAATTACGCAATGGATTTGGACAATCCCCATCGGAATAAGGACAGCTACGAGAGTGAAGAAATGGACTTTGCATTCGCAGTTAAGCTCAGAGAAGACTTGAAACTAATAGGGAGATGGAACTATGGCTTAAGCTCCGACCAGACTCTTGATAGTTTACTTGGATTTGAACTGGATGATTGCTGCTGGTCAGCAAAATTAGTTTTAAGGCGCCATAAAGAAAAACTAAGAGAAAACCTATTCGCTGGTAGAGAGTCACAGGATAAATTTCTCCAACAGCTCCAAGAAACTGGAATATACTTTGAATTCGAGCTAAAAGGCCTTGCGTCTATAGGAAGAAGGATAGATAGCCTCATAGATTATTCTTTGCAAGGTATAAAATAAAGGGTCTTTATAATGGAAATCAAAATTCAGCATATAAACTCGGCTTTTGTAGCGTTACTTATACTTCTGCTTTCGCTCCACGCTAAATCAGCAACAGAAATCATTGATAGAATTGCAGTAGTTGTGGATGAAGATGTGATCATGCAATCGGAACTTTCGGAAAGATTTAAAGAAATAAAAAACCAAATCTCAGGCCAAAAAAATGCTCGAATGCCTTCAGAGGATGTTCTTAAACAGCAGATTAAGGACCAGATGATCATAGAAAGCCTTCAACTACAAAGAGCTGAGCGCGCAGGAATAAGAGTAAGTGATGAAGAGATCAATAATACGCTTGCTCAGATTGCGAAAGAGAACAGCCTGTCTTTGAATGATTTTAAAAACGCACTCACGGCTGATGGAATAAGTTGGACTGGAATGCGTTCACGGGTCAGTAGAGAGCTGAAGATTAATAGACTGCAACAGGGAATTATGCGCCGCAGAATTCAAGTTTCCGATCAAGAAGTACAAAACTTTTTGGCCAGCGACCTCGGTTCTAACCTCACCGCAGATCAATATCGCCTTGGGCATATTCTAATATCGATACCTGAAAATGCATCGAGGAACGACATAAAAACTGCACGGTCTCAAGCAAATTCCATTTTTGCAAAGATCGAAGAAGGAGATGACTTCCGAACATTAGCCATCGAATTTTCTTCTGGACAAAATGCGCTAGAAGGCGGGGACTTGGGTTGGAGAAAAGCTGCTCAGCTCCCAACTATTTTTTCTGATCTCGTAGAAGATATGGAAGTTGGAGAGACTAGATCTCCCTTAAAGAGCGGACGAGGCTTCCATATTCTCAAGCTGCTCAATAAACGTGGAGCATCAACAGAAGGAAAAATTGCGCAAAGCAGAGTAAGGCACGTATTAGTCCAGCCCAACGAAATCAGATCTGAAAGCGAAGCGAAAGAGCTTGCGTTATCATTGCGAAACGAGATTCTTGACGGACGAGATTTCGAAGAAATTGCTAAACTATATTCCGACGATCCCGGCTCAGCGCTTAGCGGGGGCGATTTAGGTTGGTCGCGAAAAGGCGTTTTTGTCCCGGAATTCGAAGAAGTAATGGCAGAATCAAAAAAAAACGAGTTAAGCAGTGTTTTCAAAACCGTGCATGGATACCATTTCCTTGAAATCACCGATAGGAGGATAGAGGATTTTTCTGAGCGCTATAGAATGAGTCAAGCGGAAAATTTTCTTAGGAATCAGAGGTTCGAGCAGGAACTAAATAATTGGTTACGGGAAATACGTGAAGATGCCTTCATCGAATCTAAAAACTGAACTCAAGATCGGCATATCCGCTGGTGAACCTGCCGGGATAGGACCAGATATCTGCATTCAATCTTTTGAAGCATTAAACTCGATAGCTAACGTAATCTACTATGCAGATCCTGAAGTTTTAGAAACTCGAGCAGAGTTATTGGGTAAATTTGTTCCAGTAAATAATCTTGAGTCAAGCACCTTCGATTCATCGATGATGAATGTATTTCCGAAGAAAACTAACGAAGCGGTTATTGCAGGACAAGGCAACGTCAAGAATTCTGTTTATGTGATCGACTGTCTGAGAGCAGCATTAAAGGACGCAATCAGCGGACAGATTTCAGGAATCGTGACCGCTCCAGTGAATAAAGCTATTATAAATGAGGCGGGTATTGATTTTTCTGGGCATACAGAATGGCTTGCACAAGAAACGAACACCAAAGACGTAGTTATGATGCTCGCTACGGAGAACTTGAGAGTCGCCTTGGCGACCACTCACATGCCGTTATCCCGAGTTAGCCAGGCTATCAATCCAGAAACATTAGAGCGGACAATCGCTATCATGCAAGCAGAGCTAATAAAACGCTTCAAGATCTCAAAGCCATCTATCTTGATAACTGGTTTAAATCCGCACGCAGGCGAGATGGGATATTTAGGAAGAGAAGAACAAGAGATCATAATACCCGTTATCGAGAAATTAAAAATAAAGGGCCTCGATTTAACGGGACCGGTCCCTGCGGACACAGCGTTCAACAAAAATTCTTTGCAAGGAATAGATGCAGTTTTAGCTATGTATCATGATCAAGGCCTTCCGGTAGTTAAGTATGCTGGTTTTGGAAATGCAGTGAATATCACTCTCGGGTTACCAATAATTCGAACATCGGTGGATCACGGCACAGCTTTTGAACTAGCTGGTACCGGGATGTCCGACTGCAGCAGCATGATTTCAGCAGTAGAGTGCGCCCTAAAAATGGCTGGTTAATTGTGATTCAAGCAAGAAGCAGATTTGGCCAAAACTTTCTGATCGAAAAATCGATCATTTCGAGAATTATTGAATCAATAAAGATCTCGTCCGACGATAACATAATAGAAATTGGTCCTGGCAGAGGAGCGCTAACTGAAAAACTTGTCGAGTCAAATTGCACTTTATCTCTGGTCGAAATAGACAGGGATTTAGTTGACTCCCTTAGAAAAAAATACCGGGGGCTTTCAATCGTTAATGAGGACATTTTGAAAATAGAGTTTAGTGCTCTGTTTGGCGGCGAGCCCAAGAGAATAATAGGAAATCTTCCATACAATATCTCTACACCATTACTCTTTAAATTGAGCAGCGTTAACGAATGGGTCATTGATATGCATATAATGTTACAGAAGGAGGTTGCAGAGAGAATTGTTTCCAGTCCTTCAAGAAAAGAGTACGGCAGATTATCAGTATCCATGCAGCTTTTTTGGGAAGCAACTAAGCTATTTGATGTAGCAGCAACCGCTTTTTCTCCCAAACCAAAAGTTAACTCAACCTTCATGTGCCTTAAGCCGAAGAAGAAAACAAATTTTGATCGGGATCTAATGAATCAATTGTTGACTTCGGCTTTCTCATCAAGGCGAAAAACTCTCAAAAATGCTCTTAGAAATTACTTAGACGAAGGCGAGTTGAAATCGTTAGACATAAACCCCCGCTCGCGACCTGAAAACCTTGTTCCGGCAGATTTCATACGTTGCGTGAATTTCTTAAAGAAAAAAATATGACCACTTTCATCGTTGGTGACCTGCAAGGATGCTATCAGGAATTGGAAGAACTCTTGACTAAATGCGGTTTTGAAAAAGGCAATGATCATCTGTGGCTAGTTGGTGATCTTATCAATCGAGGTCCAGAAAATGTTGCTGTCTTAGATTGGATAATTAACACTCCTAACGTTACATCCGTTTTGGGTAATCATGATCTGCATTTCCTAGCTATTGCACTTGGGAGGAAAAAACAGTCAAAGGGAGACACGTTGGACGATTTACTAAAATCACCACGCCGGGATATCTACATCGACTATTTAAGAAACCTCCCATTAATCCACACTTCTGCAGGAAATAAAAAAGTGCTAGTTCATGCGGGTTTGCCGCCGAATATTGATATTCAAAGCTGTTTAAGTATGGCAAATGAGGTAGAAGAGGTTCTTAAATCAGATCGAATTACCAGCTTCCTAAAGTCGATGTATGGGGATAGTCCAAGCGCCTGGAGTGATACTCTGAGAGGGCAAGACAGGCTTAGATTCATTACTAATTGCTTCACAAGAATGAGGTATTGCAACAAAGATGGAGAACTCGAACTCACTCATAAAGACACGGTTCCGCCCGCCGGATTTCAACCGTGGTATACCCACGAGCGTCTTGACCAAGTCAAAGTTTTCTTTGGACATTGGGCAGCAATCGATGGAGAAACAGGAATCGGTTGGGCAACCGCACTTGACACTGGCTGTGTATGGGGTCGGAAGCTATCTGCATATAATCTCGAAAAAAAATGTTTGATAAACATTAATGCAAGGTCGGTGAAAAAATGAAAACATATTTAGTGGGCGGAGCGGTTCGAGACACGCTTCTTGGACTCGAACCAAAAGAGAGAGACTTTGTGGTTGTCGGCAGCTCGATCGACGAAATGCTTAAAGCAAACTTCATAAAGATCGGAAAAACATTTCCAGTATTTCTTCATCCACACACCAAGGAAGAGTACGCACTAGCTCGAACCGAGAAGAAAACGGGAAAGAGGCATACTGACTTTGTGTGTGATTTCTCTCCATCGGTAACCTTAGAAGAAGACCTCTTCAGGCGTGATCTAACTATTAACGCTATCGTCATTAATGATCTTGGTGACATAGTCGACCCTTTCAATGGCCAAAAAGATTTAGAAGCTCGGCAGTTGAGACACATTTCTAATGCTTTCTGCGAAGATCCCTTGCGTATCTTACGAGTGGCCCGATTTTTAGCTCAACTCAGCGACTTCGAATTCTCTGTGCACCCAGAAACGCATGATATGATCAAGACGATGGTTGAAAACGGGGTCCTCTTAGATATTAGTGCGGAGAGAATTCTAATAGAAATGGAAAAGGCATTGAGTAGTAATAAGCCGTCAGTTTTCTTTTCTTACCTTGATGAGTTGGGCGCCACAAACACCCTCTGGCCAGAGCTAAAACTTAAACTCGAAAAAACTCTGGATCCAATCGAAAAGGATAAAACCGATGCGAGATTCTGTGCTCTACTAAGTTCACTGGAAAAAAGTGAAATCGAGCGCTTTTGTCAACGTTTGAACATAGCTAATAAAAAAAGGGAATTAGCTTTATTAGTCAATTCAGAAAAGGAATCTTGGATGAATCTAGAGAATGCCTCTGCCGCTGACATTATTAACTTTCTATATCGAGTAGATGCATTTAGGAAAAGGGACAGGTTCGAAAAGTTTAATGCCGTTTGTTCTGTGTTAACAGATAAAAATTTTGAAAGCCTATGGACTCGATTATATTTGGAAGCGAGGGAGACCAGTTTAAAAATTTTTGAAACTAAAGGCATGGACGGGCCAGAGCTGGGTGCTAAGCTTAAGGCTAAACGCATTGCACAGGTCAAGAACAGAAATGGACTCTAAAGTCCTACTCATTACCGGAGGAGCTAAAAGAATTGGCGCCGAGATTGCCAAAAAATTTCATGACGAAGGCTTCAAAGTAATATTGTCTTTTCAATCATCAAGCGCAGAGGCGACTGAGGTTGCAAGTAAGCTGAATAAATTACGCAAGAATTCTGCTGTAGCTAGAAAAATAAACCTTGCTGAGTTAGAGACAATTGATTTATTTTTTCGTGAGTGCCAAGAAACTTTTGGGCCATTAACCTGCCTTATAAATAACGCTTCGGTGTTTGCTCCAACTGATCTTAAAAATATCTCAGCAACAGAGATTAAAAGAACTTTCGATATAAATCTGGTAGCACCAATTTTGCTATCAAAAAGCATGGCTTCTCAAAAAGAGAAAAGCTCAATAATAAATATTTTGGATATATTTGCCGTGAAGCCTTTAACCAACTATTTTTCTTACACGATATCAAAAGCAGGACTAAGGATGGCTACCAAAGCCTTGGCGAAAGAGCTTGGACCAAGAATTCGAGTGAACGGAGTTTCTCCGGGAATAATTATTTGGCCCGAGGACGATATAAATAAAGAATACATGTCCGCTGACATGGTGCAGCGCTTACCGCTGAAAAAAAAGGGCGAGCCCTCAGACATCGCAAGTGCATGTTATTTCCTAGCAGAAGCCGCACCCTTCATCACTGGAGAAATAGTCACCGTGGATGGAGGACAAAGTCTCAGTTAGTTTCTTGAGTCGATTACTAAATACTAACAATTCGGTGAGTTTGACCAGAAAATTAGATCTTATCGACAAATTCATATGCTTTGTCTCTTGCCTCTGCGATTCTAGCGCCAATTGCCGTCGCCGCTAAAACTTTGCCGTGATTTCCGGATGCAACGAATACTTGCCCAAACTTTGGAGAGTTCGCTAATTTCCATCCTGGAGCATGCTCTCTACCTTCGCTTCCTAAAACCAAGATCCTATTAATGTCTAAAATGCCTTCGGCCAGTAAATAACATAGCTATTCCCGCATCGTTCGCTGCTCGAATTACTTCCTCATCTCGCAAAGAACCACCTGGCTGGATAATAGCTCCGATACCAGCCTCCGCAGCAATATCGACGCTATCTCTGAACGGGAGAAAAGCATCGGAGGCAAGACAGCTGGATTTCAAGGATATACCCTCGTCGGCTGCTTTCATGATGGCAACCCTTAAGCTCATGACACGTGATGTTTGCCCCGCACCGATACCAGAAGTCATTCCTCCTTTTGCTAACACAATTGCGTTTGACTTGACAAACTTACTTACATTCCAGGCCAAACTTAGGTCCTGATATTGAGAGTCTGACGGCTCAGTATCAGTGACTAATTTCAAATTCTCTGGCAAATCAACAAACTGGTCTAGTTCTTGAACCAACAAGCCTCCGACCACCTTTTTGTAATCAAATAATTTGCGGTCAGGAGCTAGCGTCGGCAACTCTAAAACCCGAACATTTTCTTTAGTTGCAAGCACAGCCAGAGCCTCTTCACTGAATGAAGGTCCAAGCAAAACTTCCAAAAACTGTTTCTCTAAGAGGAGCTTGGCAAGGTCTCCATTTACCGGACGATTGAAGCTCACTATGCCCCCGAAAGCAGAACTCGGATCGGAGCTATATGCCATTCTATAGGACGAAATTAAATCAAGGCTTTCCGCAACTCCGCAAGGATTACCATGCTTTACTATGACGCAAGCCGGTTTTGAAAGCGCGCTTACGCAAGCCCAAGCCACATCTGAATCAGCAACGTTATTAAAAGACAGAGATTTCCCTTGCTTTTGACGAGCTTCAGGAATTGACCCTTGCGGTGGGTTGCGGTCGGTATAAAAGCATGCATCTTGATGAGGATTTTCTCCATATCTCATTGTCAAACCATCGACGTGCTGCAAGGTGATCGTTTCAGGAAATTCTTTGAGAGTCTCTCCTCGCCAATTGGCAGATGAAAAAAAATTAGAGATCGCCGCATCATATCTGGAAATGTGGGTGAAAGCTTTTTTAGCAAGATATAGCCTAGTTTCAAAGCTAATTTTTCCAGAATTTTTATCTAGTTGCTCGACAATCAAATCATAATCACTCGTATCAACAACCACTCCTACGGAAGAGAAGTTCTTCGCAGCAGACCTAACCATGGCAGGCCCACCAATGTCGATATTCTCAATTATTCTTTCAAAATTACTTGCGTGCTTTTCTAGGACACGTTCGAAGGGGTAAAAATTCACGAACAATAGGTCAATAGCCTCTATCTCGTTCTCCAACATCTCGGCATTATCTTTGTCTCTTCTCGCAAGCAAACCGCCGTGGATTTTAGGGTGCAGAGTTTTTAAACGCCCATTCATTATTTCTGGTGATTCTGTATAAGCCGAAATTTCAGTGACGGGAAAGTCTAAGTTTCTGAGCGCTGCAGACGTTCCGCCAGTCGAGAAAATCTTGATTCCGTGACGCGTCAAACCACTCGAAAGCTCTTTTAGACCAACCTTGTCGCTTACGGAGATAATTGCGTTTGCGGGTCTTATGTCAGCCATTAAATACAATTCTCCATAGCTATCGGAGGCGATATTTTTTGAGTTTCTTTCTTAGAGTGGCGCGATTAATACCTAGAATCAAAGCCATTTGACTTTGATTAGCTTTACAATATTTCTGGACGCACTTTAGGAGGGATGGTTCAACTTCAGCCAAGACCATCTCATATAAATCTGTCACGGGTTGATCTCCCATGATATTCAAATACTCGTCTACTGCTTCTTCTACAGATTGGTTTAAAGTTTGTTTGGTCATCGCGTCAAGCCACTAACTTTTCCCTTTTTATGCAGGAAATCACTTTAAGTTGCTCCTCTGCGGATGAAGCTTGGTTGAATTCTTTTTTTATTTGGGTGCCCATCGGCAAGTCAGCAATTGCCCACCCTACATGTTTCCTCGCAATAAGTAACCCTCTTTCAACTCCATAGTAGAGATAAAGTGCGTTGAGATGATTGAGAAGAAAATCGGTAATATTCTTTCCTGAAACTTGCTGAGCTAAATCGCCAGTTTTTAAAAAATTATCTACCTGACTGAGTAGCCACGGTTTACCTAGAGCCGCTCTTCCGATCATGACAGCATCACAATTGGTAATCTCAATAACTTTTCTTGCTTCCTGCGGAGAAGAAATATCTCCGTTAGCTACAATCGGTAAATCAACATTTCTTTTTATACCCCCGATGGCTTCATAATTTACCTTGCCGGTGAAACGACACTCCCTCGTTCTCCCGTGAACTGTCAGCAAAACCACACCACAATCTTTCGCTATCATTCCAATTTCTGTTGCATTGATTTCATCTTTTGACCACCCGAGTCTAATCTTCAAAGTCACGGGCACAGGCACCGCTTCAACAACCCTCGTAAGAATATTTCGTACGAGCGATTCATCTCTCAAAAGAGCAGAGCCCGCAGCTTTGTTACATACCTTTTTCGCAGGACAACCCATATTAATGTCAACAATATCTGCTCCTTTTTCAACACAATATCTCGCTGCTGATGCCATCTGAGCTGGGTCAGATCCAGCTATCTGAACCCACTTCGGGCCGACCTCGTCTTCGGAAATCATTCTCTCTCTAGACTTCCTAGAATTTCGTAGCGTCGGATCAGAGCTCATCATTTCCGAGACAGTCCAGTAGGCGCCAAAACTCCTACAAGTATCACGATACGGCCTGTCTGTAACACCGGCCATCGGAGCCAATATAACCCTACTTTCGTTTCTAAACTTTCCGATCGAAAACATATAACAGCTCTGTTAAAAAATCGCTGATGGTAACAAAAGACAATTATTTTTTGGAAACAAAAATGTGAATCCAAGTTTAAAAAAATTATTTCTTCTCCATCCTTAGGAGAACCCAACCATCTAATTCCTGTTTACTCATTAAATTGACTAACGGTCCATAAGCGTCTAATACCAGATTAATCTGGTTCACTAGCAACCCGGAAACAATAAGTTGCCCGTCAGTTCTAAGAGCGTCAATTAAGGTGTCTTTGAGCTCTACGATAGGCTTGGCTAAGATATTAGCAAACAAAAGATCTATTTCACCCATTATTGACTTTGGAAGAGAGACAAGAACATCCACTTTATTAAGCTCCACATTTTTCTTAGCGGCCTCTAAGGCTCTGGGATCTATATCGAAACAAAGAACCTCTTTCGCTCCTTTTACAGCAGCGCCGATTCCCAGAACTCCTGAGCCACAACCATAATCCATTACCCGCTTCCCCGATACTGAAATGTCATCCAGCTGCTCAAGGCAGAGTCTTGTTGTCGCATGGTCTCCCGTGCCAAAAGCAAGGCCTGGATCTATTCGAATTACGTCTTTATTTGAAAAATCAAATTCAGTTTCAGTGGGAACTACCCAAAGTCGATTCCCAAAACGTGCGGGCTTGAATCGATCCAACCATGCTCGCTCCCAGTTTTCATCATCAATCTGTTCGAGCTGGACCGATTCAAAACCAAGCGCATCTAAATCAGCCTCGATAAGATCCGTATCAATGACGTCTTCAAAGAGCCCGACAACTCCGATTAGTAGTCTATCGTTATACTCAATGTCTTGTGATTCAAAGACATGAAGATCCTTTGGCGTCTCTTGAGTGACAGCGATGGCACCTCGAGCAAAAAACCATCGCTCTATTTCTTCGCTGTCTTGAGGACTAACAGCAAGTTTTACGTTTAACCAGGACTTAGGCATGTGGTAAGAACCAATATGATAATTGTCGGATATGAGAAAACTTAAACCGAATTCTCTTCAAGCCAACTGATAGCGTAATCAGCCGCAAAAAAATAACTTGAGACTCCAAGCCCAGAAATACAACCCTGTGCGATATCGGACAGGAACGAGCGCTGACGGAACTCTTCTCGAGCAAATATATTTGAAATGTGAACCTCAACGAAAGGAATTTCAACTGACAAAAAAGCATCTCTAAGCCCAATACTCGTGTGTGTCAAAGCACCCGGGTTGATAATAATGAATCTATTCTCTCCTCTCGCTGCCTGAACCCTCTCAATTAATAAATGCTCGGCATTACTTTGGTAAGATTCGACCGCGTATCCGGAGCCGGCTGCTCTATGTTTAACGTCGGAGATAATCTTTTCTAAAGTAAGGGACCCGTAGACTTCCGGCTCTCTGGAACCCAACATGTTGAGATTAGGCCCATTCAACAACAAAATTTCAGACATTTCCCATCCTATTCTTTAATTTTCATCGATCGTAAGGTCATATGTTGGGGTGGATAACAGTAACCGGATAATGAACAACCCTGATACGAGACGCTGCAATAGGATCCTTTCCCCGTTATCTCAGCCCTAACCTTGATTTCTTCCAGGAGTATCGAAACCTGACCAAAGACTTCGTCCTTCCAAGGCTTTCCAGCCGGCAGGTTAAGTTCAATCTCGTCATCGTCGCAAAAGACCGAAACCTTGTTTCGATAAAGAAAGTACCCGGCCTGAATGTTCCAGGACAATATTAAAAGATCATTGTAAAACTCATGTTCAAAGCCAAAAGCTAAATCGGGCGGGAGAATAACCTGATCGTTCGTATTAAAAAAATTTATCGCTGCGTGTAGTGGAACCGGATCATTTTTTTTTGATGCGGCAATTACGGAGGCTATTGATAAGCAAAGAATACCGAGCACTAAAGAAACATATTTCATTTCGGTTTCACCAAAGATAATATGAGGGATAAGCCTTTAGGAAAATATCTGAGTTTACTTTGCATCCTAATCTTGTTCTCTACTTGGCTATGTTTTTTTTGCTGTCATCATGCAGCTCAAAAGATGACATCTATATCTTATCAGACAATAATCAAGAGATTGAATATTTAGAATCTTTAGCTATCCAAGCAATAAAGGACAGGCGTCTAACTACCCCAGAGAGAAATAGTGCCTTCCTGTTTTATAGGAAAATACTTGCACTAGATCCTAACCACCGAGGAGCAATTGAGGGAATATCAAATCTTTGCGAGATCTATCTCTCATGGGCGATAAGGTCTGTAGAGTCTCTAAATTTTGTGAAAGCTAGACAACATATAGAAAAAGCCGAACTCTTAGACGCTAAAAACCTCAACATTATTTCAGTAAAAAAAATGCTGGATAAAAGAAGCCGGCAGAAAACAAAATTATTTTCGTTTGCAGCGGAAAATATAGCAAATCGAGCCGTACCTCAAAAAGAGTTTGAAGCCATAGGGAAATACCTCTATGGACCAGAATCTTACGTAATTATTGAATCACCAAGTGACGCTGATGGACGATGGCTATATCAAAAAATAAATGAGATAACTTCAGAGAGAATAAAAGCGAGTTTTAGAAGTGGACGGCGCTCCTCTGTTCTGATCTTCCAATAAATTATAATTTGGTTAAAAAGGTGCACTCGCGGAACCCGATAGGAAAGACTCAAGAGGTATGAAAATAAATTGAAAAAAAAGATAAAAAGCCTTATTACCTTAAGAGCAGCTGGGTCCAGAAAGATTCAGGCGACAACCTTTTTATTGGCGTTGATCTATTCTGCTTTAGGATTTTATTGGGGGATAGAGCCTAAAATGCCGTTAAAGAGAGCAGAATTGGAAACCCTCTCGGCTCAGATAGTAGGCCTCGAAACCGTCTCCGCTAGTATCGACATCGCAGAAACCGTGCTTTCAAAATCTGGAGGTTATCTCTATAACGATGCATTTCCACCAGGCGCCTTCATGGATAATATACCAAATTGGGAATTGGGTGCGCTGGTTCAGTTAAGGGATATGGTTAGGACGCTTCGGAACAATATGAGCAGATCTCAATCTCAATCTACTGAAAACTTAAATTTAGTAAACGCCGAGGGTCTGTTTTATTTCGATAATAATTCATGGATTCTCCCATCAACCGAAGGCGAGTACAAAAAGGGCGTAAAAGAACTTCTAACATATTTGAATCAACTTAAGGATCTTGAGGACCAAAACACACAATTTTATGCTCGGGCGGACAATTTAACTATTTGGTTATCTGAAGTAGAGACACGTTTGGGTAGTCTCTCGCAAAGACTTTCAGCCAGCGTTGGGAAGCGGCAACTTGATGTAGCCTTAGCAGGCGACTCAGCAGCTAGACAATCCACCGAGGCAACTGTTGAAAAAACTCTGAAGACCCCTTGGCTTAAGATTGACGATATCTTCTACGAGGCCAGAGGAACGACTTGGGCTTTAATCCATTTGCTCAAGGCAATTGAAACTGATTTTTCAGAGGTTCTTCAGAAAAAAAACGCACTTATAAGCCTACAACAAATAATTAGAGAACTTGAACCAACACAGGATACAGTTTGGAGTCCAATGATACTGAATGGCAGTGGGTTAGGTTTTTTAGCTAACCATTCTCTGGTGATGGGCTCCCATATTTCTAGGGCGAACGCTGCAATAATTGATCTGCGGCGGCTTCTCGAGGATGGTTAAAAAATTTTTATTCAAACTTCGTTAGCATTTGGTTACCATAGCGACCTTATTTTTGACAACTTTTGAACAATTTATTTTTTATTAAGTCGCTTTAGACGATTGGGGAAATATATGGAAATGATTAATGATCTTCCGCCAATATTC
>MDSZ01138000.1_pt1 | contig 14905 bp, 13 predicted proteins | sample 811201 | NCBI WGS metagenome assembly MDSZ01 (sample SAMN05326647, study PRJNA326480) | marine metagenome | isolation source: seawater | place: Indian Ocean: North | collected 2010
AATATCGCTTTTGGAAAAATAGATGTAATTCATAACACACTTGTTCATAAATCACCGTGGTTTGAGAAAGACTCAGATTTTTATTCAAATGTCAAAGAAGTTTTACTTAAGCACAAACCTGAAAAAGGTAAAAATATCATCGTGACAGCTCATAACTCGGTTCTTGAAAGAGATGTGTTTGATGAAGTATTTCAGGAAAACTTAAGATACGGAATCCAGGAAGGTGGTTTCTATGTAATAAAACAAGAGGGTGAAAAATTAGTTTTAATTCATAAATTTAAATCTTTTTTAAATTTTAGTGGCTCTATGTATATAAGACCATTAGATAAATAATTTTATTAAAAACAACTTTAACTAAATATATAATTAAAAAATTATTTTAATTTTTGTTCTTAGAATATCCTTGTGTTTTCTCGATAAACTTAAAGCATAATCATAGAATTTTTTATCTAATTTAACTTTTTTACGGATTTGTTCTTTTTCTTTTTTATTTAGATTTAGAGATATTTTACTTTTTCTTTCATGTTTAAATTTTAACTTAGAAATATTTAAAAATTTCTTGAAATCACTATATTTATTTTTTTTTAAATCTTTTTGAAATAGAATTAAATTTAAATTATTAAGATTTTTTTTTGCTTCATCCAGATTAAATTTTTTTGAAAAAATATATAATTGATTGCAAATAAGAGATTTTGGAAGCAGATTAATAAATTCAATAATACCTTTGATATTCTTATTTTTAAATTTTTTAAATGCAGGGTGTTTTTTATTTTGTAAAAATTCCTTATAATATGAAATTATTCTTTCTGATGGATCTCTAAATATTACAAATTTGAAAGTAGATGATTTAAGATTTAGATTTTTATATGGTTGATGAGACCACGCGTAAGAAAAATTGAAGTGATTTATTGAAAATCTATTCCATCCAATTACAACCTTTTTTTTTGGTGATACAATTCTATTTAGAACAGATGAACTTATTTTTGCGTAGGCTTCTTTATATTTTTTATTGAAAAAAAATCTAATAAAGGCAAAATTTATAGAGGTGCCACCTGCTTTTAAAATGTGAAAATAGTATATAGAATTATATATAGTTCTTTTATTACTCATTAATATATTTTAATATTAATATTTTTAAGTTAGAAATCCTTTAATAACAATAAAAATTAAAAAATTAATTCATGAATAAATTATTAAACTTTTATTTAATACTTCCCAAAAAACTTAAAAAAAATTTTTATGCATTAATAATATTAATGGTATTTCTTGGTTTCTTAGAGATCATGAGTATTGGCGCTGTGGTGCCAGTAATAGGTGTTATGCTGGATGAAAATTTTGTCAATGAAAATGAAATTTTGAACTCTATATTTATTTTCTTTGGTTTAAATAACTTTTCAAATTATATTTTTCTGACTTTAATAATATTAGCTTCAATATATATAATTAAGTCTATTTTTGTAATCATTTTAACTTACAAAAAAAATAGATTGATTTTTGATACAAGGGTAAATCTCTCAACTAAATTACTTCAATTTTATATCAGACAAGATTATGAAGAATATACTAGAAGGGGATCATATGTTTTGATTAATAATATTCTTAAAGAGGTACCGTATTTGGTCGATGGGGTTTTTACTCCAATAATAACAATTATTATTGAGTTTATTACATTTATATTTATTTTTTTTCTTCTCATTTCGTATGAGCCAGTTGGTACATTGGCAATATTTTTATTTTTTTTATTGTATGGACTGACTTATTATTTATTTTTCACTAATAAGGCTAAAATTCATGGAAAAATAAGAGCTAAAAGTCTTGAAAAAAGTAGTGCACAAATAATTCAATCAATAAATGGATTAAAAGAAATAAAATTATATTTAAAAGAAAATTTTTTCATAAAAAGATTTGATGCAGATTTGTCTAGAGCTTCAAACGCTGAAACATTGGGTAAAACATATCAAGAAGTGCCTAAAGCAGCCACAGAGGTAGTTGGAATAATTGCTTTCTGTATTTTAACAGCTACTCTTTTTAGTAAAGCTTATGATTTTTCAGAAATTATAATAAAATTAGGTTTCTTTGCTGCTGCAGGATTAAGAATAATGCCTCTAACAAACAGAGTAATAAGTTCAATTCATTCAATTAAGTTTTATCTTCCCAATATTGATATGATTATTAAAGAATTCAAAAATGCAAAAAAAGAAAATAGCAAATTAGTTTATCAAAGAAACGATACTTTAGATTTTAGTAAAATTGAATTCAATAATGTGAATTTTAATTATTCTATTAATGGACGAAAAATCTTAAAAAATATAAATTTCACCATAAAAAAAGGAGAATTTATTGGAATACAGGGAAAAAGTGGTTCTGGAAAAAGTACATTAATTGATTTGTTAACTTCTTTATTAAAACCAACTGAGGGAAAAATATTAATTGATGGAGTTGACTTAAGTAATATAGGTAACGAGTGGAAAAAAATTATTGGTTATGTTCCACAAGATATTTTTATATCAGATACAACACTTAAGAATAATATTGCATTTTCACTTGAAAAAAATGAGGTTGATGAGTCACATTTAAAAAAGTGTTTAGAAAAAGCTCAAATAAACGAATTTCTTGATCAACTTCCAAATAAAGAAAATACCTATGTTGGAGAGAGAGGATTAAAACTCTCAGGGGGTCAAATACAAAGAATTGCTATAGCAAGGTGTCTTTATAAAAAAAGTAAAATTTTAATTTTTGATGAATCAACGAATGCTCTAGATATAAATACTGAACAGAAAGTTTTAGAAACAATATTTTCACTAAAAAAGGAAAAAACAATAATCATGATTTCTCATAAAATGAATACATTGAAAAATTGTGATAAAATTTTTAAAATAAGTGATAAAGAAATTTTTTTAGAAAATAATTAGAGCAATTATTTATGGAAAAACCAATCTTATTATTATTATTTAATAGACCAATAGAAACAAAAATTCTGTTTGATAGATTAAGACTTTTGAAACCTAGTAAAATTTATATTAATCAGGACGGTCCAAGAATAAACTTTTTAAAGGATAAAATATTGTGCCAAGAAGTAAAAAAACTGATTAAGGATATTGATTGGCAGTGTGATATTAAAACTAAATTTTCAGAGATTAATTTAGGTTGTAGGACTTCAGTTAGTTCCGCAATAAGTTGGTTTTTTCAAAATGAAGAAGAAGGGATTATACTAGAAGATGATTGCATACCATCAAAAACCTTTTTTTTATTTTGTAATCAAATGTTAGATAGATATAAAGAGTCTAATGACATTTTCTCAATTTCAGGAAGTAATTTTCAAAAAAAAAGGATAATCGGCAATGGTGATTATTATTTTTCTAAATATGCCCACTGTTGGGGTTGGGCAACGTGGAAAAGAGCTTGGAGATGTTACGACAATAAAATGAATTTTTGGAGTAATTTAAGCAAAAGTAATCAATGGAAAAATTTAAATCCAAACAAATATGAAAAAAGATATTGGTCTAAAATTTTTGATTTAGTTTCTTCTAATAAAATAAATAGTTGGGCTTATGTTTGGTTAGCTTCAATTTGGAATAAGAATGGAAAATCAATAATTCCAAATAAAAATTTAATTGTGAATATTGGATTTAGTGAAACAGCTACAAATACTGTTACATCTTCAAATATAAATATTCATGAAATAGAATTTGAGGAATTTGAGAATATTATTAACCACCCCAAAAATTTAGATGTAAATCTTGAAGCAGATAAATTTGTGTTTGAAAATCATTTTAATGGGAAATATAATTTCTGGCCTTGGAGATTTTTTTATATTTTAAAATTACTTTTAAGTGATCCAAAAACATTCTATTTAAGGATTAAGAAATATTTATAATTATGAATTTAATAAAATATATTTACTACTTTTTTTTTGATTATTTAATTTTATTAAGAAATCTTAAAAAGGATAAAAATTTTATCATAATATTCCCAAGGTTCTTAAGCTTATTATTTGGATTTGTTCTTCTTTTTGATAAAAAAAATAAGAATTTTTTTCGTCAGTTTGTTCGAAATAAATATGACATTATCACTATTCATGAAATTTTCGGAGAAGAAAGTTATAATCTGACAAAATTTTTAATTTGGAAAAAAGTAAAAAAAATATTCGATGAATATCTTAAAAATGACAAAACCCCTTTATTGATAGATTGTGGTTCAAATATATCTTCAAGTACAGAATATTTTTGTAGAATTTTTAAAGGTATTTTTCCAATTATGATAGAACCTAACGCGGAAAGCTTGTCATTTGGAAAAAGAAATTTAAGTGTTTTAAAGTTTATAAAATTTGATTTACCTGTTGCTTGCGAAAAAAAAATTGTAAAATTTGATAGTACAAATGAGGATAATAGAGCTAATAGAATAAGCGATTTAGCAGGAGAAAAAAAAGAAACTGTCACAATCAATGATATTTTGAAAGATCATCAGGATAAAGAACCTTTTATATTAAAAATAGATATAGAGGGATATGAAGATAATTTATTTGAAAAAAATTATGATTGGCTAAACAACTTTAAGATTATTATAATTGAAATACATGACTGGATGATCCCAAATAAAGCAATTTCATCAAACTTTTTTAATGCTGTAAGTCAATTAGATAAAAAAAGAGATATAATAATTTCTGGAGAAAATATAATTTTGGTTAAAATTGATGAAAAATAGATATATAAAATTCAGCGAACCATTAATTGGTAAAGAAGAAATTAAATCAGTTGAAAAAGTCTTGAAAAGTGGCTGGTTAACAACTGGTTTAAAAACAAAAGATTTTGAAAATAAATTTAGTAAATATAAAAAAGCAAAATATGCATTAGCTTTGAACTCTTGCACAGCTGCACTACATTTAAGTTTGAGATTATTAAACTTAAAAAAAAATGATGAAGTTATTACGTCTGCACTAACTTTTTCATCAACAATAAATTCTATTGTTATAAGCGGTGCAAAACCAGTTTTAGCAGATGTAGAATTCAACTCTCAAAATATTGACCCAGAGCAAATTGAAAAAAAAAATAAATAAGAAAACCAAAGCAATTTTGATAGTTCATTTTGCTGGCAGGCCTTGCAATATGGATCAAATAATGAAAATAGTAAAAAAATATAATTTATATTTAATCGAGGATTGTGCTCATGCAATAGAGAGTAAATATAAAGGTAAAAATGTCGGAACATTTGGAACATTTGGCTGTTTTAGTTTTTATGCAACCAAAAATTTATCAATTGGCGAGGGTGGAATGTTGCTTACAAACGAAAAAAAATTTTATGAAAAAGCAAGAATTTTATCACTTCATGGAATGGATAAAGCTGCATGGAACAGATATGGAAAAAATGGATACAGGCACTACGATGTGTCCGAAATAGGTTACAAATATAACTTAATGGATTTACTTTCCGTAATCGGAATAGAGCAACTGAAAAGATTAGAAAATAATTTAAAGATTAGAAAAAAACTTTGGGAGACTTATCATAAACATTTTAACTCAAAGACTTTTGATATTCCAAAACTATGGGATAAAAAAAAAAATTCGACATAGTTATCATTTATTTAATATATATTTAAACAAAAAAAGAGATAAAATTAGCCGTGATGAAGCAATAATAAGATTGCATAAAAAAAAAATTGGAGTAGGTATTCATTATAGAGCTATACCAGATCACTCAATATATAGAAAAATGTTTTCGTGGAAAATTGATGATTATCCAAATGCTAAAAAAATTGGTAGAGGAACTTTAAGTTTACCTTTATCTCCTTCATTGAGTATTAAAGAATTAAAAAGAGTTATTAACAGTATAAATATACTTACAAAATAATATTTTGAAAAAGTTAGGAATTATAACCACGCATCCTATACAATATCAAATACCCTTATTTAAAAGACTCAAAGAAAAAAAAATCTTACCATTAGTATTTTTTGCATCAAAACATGGAATAAATAATAGAAAAGATCATGAATTTTTACAAAAATTAAAATGGGATATTAATAAAGACATATTAAAAGGTTATCAAAATTTTTTTCCAAAAAAGCAAAGATATGAAATAAATGATTTCAGAATTAGATTTGAAAATATAGAAAAAATTTTTTTAAAAGAAAAAATCAAATATATTTTAGTATTTGGCTGGAATAATTTACATTATTTAAGTTCTATTTATTATGCTTATAAACATAATATTAAAATTATTTTAAGAGTTGAAACTAATTTAAATTCTACAAAAAGTTATTTTAAAAATTTATTAAAGAAAATTTTTTTAAAATATTTTTTTAAAATGTTTTCTAACTTTTTAGTTATTGGTAAATTAAATAAAGAGTTTTATTTATATCATAAAGTTCCTTCAAAAAAACTTTCTAAAGGTTTATATTTTGTAGATAATGATTTTTTTAGATTAAATAATTCAAAAAAAAAACTTAAAAAAAAATACAAATTTCACAAAAAAAAAATTGTATTATTTGTTGGAAAATTTATACAAAGAAAAAATCCATTGGAATTTTTAAAACTTGCAAAATTATTTGATGATAAAAAAGATATTAAATTTATAATGATTGGTGATGGAAATTTAAAAAATAAATGTCATCAATATATCAAAAAAAATAAACTAAATAATACAAGAATCCTAGGTTTTATTAATCAAAAAAAAATGAGAGAATATTATTGGATAAGTGATTTGTTAATTGTTCCATCTAAATATGAAACTTGGGGATTAAATATAAATGAGGCTTTTGCATCAGACACACCTGTAATTTGCACAAAAAATTGTGGTGCATCAGCTGACTTATTGCATGAGGGAAGGACTGGTTTTAAATACAATGGTGGTGATTTAAAAACACTCTATAAAAAAACCAATTATATTTTAAATAATAAAAAATTATCTCTTAAAATAAAAAAAAATATGAGAGAGAAGTTGTCTAAATATAATATAGATACGACTTTAAAATCAATTCAAAAAATAATTTATGAAAGATAAAAGAATATTAATCTTGGGTTCTAACGAAAAATTTTCAATAGAAAAGATGTATGAAAGATCTTTTAAAAGTTTAAACTATAAAGTTAATTTTTTTCATATTTACCAAATTAGAAAAAATTTTTTTTATCAGTTAACATGGAAATATTTTCGATTTTTTTATTTTTTTTTTATCAGATCAAAAATTAAGAATTATTTGAAAAAAAATCAAAATTATAATTTAATTATTATTTTTAAAGGATTATATTTAAATAAAAAATTTGCAAGTCAGATTAAATCAATTTGTAAAAATTCTAAATTAATTAATATTTTTACTGACAATCCTTTTGATACAAATTATTTTAAAGATATATCTAACAAAAATATTTTAAACTCAATCACTGAGTTTGATAATATTTTTATTTTTTCAAAAAAAATTTTGAAACTTCTTAAAAAAAAATATCCTAATAATTCGTTTAGTTATTTACCATTTGCATATGATCCATTTTATCATAAGAAAAATAAAAATTTTAAAATTCAATATGATATCTCATTTGTTGGTACTGCTGATAATGAAAGATATAAATTAATAAATAGTTTGAAAGAATATAGCATTATATTAGCTGGCGATGGTTGGAAAAAATATAATTTACCTAAAAATATTAGGTATGTATCCAATGCAGATGCAAGAAATTATTCATTCTTAATAAGTAAAAGTAAGTTTTCATTAAATATTTTGAGAAAGCAAAATAAAGATTCACATAATATGAAAACTTTTGAAATTCCATCTATGGGTGGTTTACAATTAACAGAAAAAAATCATGATCAAAATAATTTTTTTCCAGAAAATAGAGCTTGTGTGATGTATAGAAATATTAAGGATATAAAATTAATTATCAATAAATATAATAAAAATTTTAAGAAATATAATAAAATCAGAAAAAAAGGCTACGCGATTGCTAGAAAAAATTCTTACAAGGATAGAATAAGATTTTTAATGAAAACTATATATGATTAATAAACTGAATAAAATTATTGGTCTTATTTTTTTTGTAGGCGGTTTATATTTAATCTTGAGAAACAACCAGGATTTACCCTTCTACAGTGTATCATTAATAGCAATTATGTTTATTTTTTCATTTGTTTTAGTTTTCTTGCCAATCTTAAATTCAAATTTAATTCAAAAGTTACCTTTGTTAAGTTTAATAAATATATTTTTTTTAATATGTTATTTTGGAGCATTTTTTTCAAATAAGAATAAAATTTTTTTTGAAAATATTTCACATACTGAATATGTAGAAGCTTTCTCCGTTCAAGAATACACATATGCAATAAACATATTATTTGTTGGATATTTATTTTTTCATATCGGATACTTTCTCACATATTATTTTATAAAGAATTTTAAGCGAAAAAATCTTGATTATCTAACATGCACAAATAAAGAGATTCTTGTTATCGGTTTATTAACTTTGACGAGTACAATATTTTTCTTTTATATATTAAAAATTCAAAATTATATTGGCTCTCTATCACAAATTAAATTTCCTTTATTATTATTTGGCACAGGTCTTATTAATCATTATTTAATATATAAAAAAAATATAAATAAATTTCATTTTGTTATATTAATTTTACTAATTTCAACTCCAATAACTTTAGAATTAATCACTGGTTCTTTAAATTTTCCATTTATGATTATATTTCTATTATATATTTATTATTTGGTATTAAAAAAAAGAATAAATTTGCTACCTTTTTTTTTAATATGCTTAATATTTTTGTTTGTTCATTTAGGAAAGTATGAATATAGAAAGTTAACCTGGTCTACTAATTTAAAAGAAGAACCAAGTTTTTTTAATAAATCAAAAATATTTTTTGATGTATATTTTTTAAATCAATCAGATGAGTTGAAAATTGAAAATTTAGTCAAAAGAAAAGATAATTACAGATTAGAGAGAAGAATATTTCACAGTTTATGGTCATTACTTATAGTAACAACAGAAACACCACAAAATATTCCTTATTGGGAAGGATATAGTTACAGGATTTTATCATCCAAAATAATTCCAAGAATTTTTTGGGAAAATAAACCATCTGATAGGTTGGGCAATGAGTTTGGTCATAGATATAATGCTATTAACCCAGGAGATAGTGAAACACCAAGAGACAACCACACCTCGTGGAATATGCCAGTGTTGAACGAATTTTATGTAAACTACGGTCCTGTTGGTGTGATTGTGGGAATGATGTTAATAGGAACCATAGTTTGTTTATTATCAAAAATGTTTAGTATTAAAGAAAATAATAATATTGAGGGTATAATTGCTTTTTATATTTTTGTTCCACTATTTTTTTTAGAAAGCCATTTGTCTTTATTATTTGGTGCTATTATTCAATCTTACGTTTTTTTATTAATTATTAGTTTTATGTTGATCTATATTTTAAGAAAAATAAAATGGTAAATATTTTATGTTTTAGAAATTCTAGATTAGGAGATTTTTTAATTTCGGTTCCTACTCTAAAGTTGATTAAAAATCAGAATAAAGATTGTAAAATTTATTATTTATCTGATAAATCAGAAATTTATAAATCTTTACCAAAATACTTGGGCAAAGAGAAGATTGTTGATGAATTTATTTTTTATGAAAAAAACTTCTTTTCTCTTATTAAATTATTTTTTTTGTTAAGGACTTTTAACTTTAAAATATTTTACTATCTTCAAGAAAAACCAAGTTTTTATAGAGAATTAAGGGATTATATTTTTTTTAGCTTTTTAAATTTTGATAAAAAATACGGTTTTTTTAAAAAAAGAAAAAATTATAAAAAATTTAATGAAACATTACAATTAACATATCGAACTAATAAATGTATTTCTAAAAATAAAATTTATGATTTAATAAAAATTAAATTAAAAAAAAATAAACCTTATTTTAATTTTAGATATATCACAATTTCTATTGGTGGCTTTTCACAGCCAACATTGTGGAGAATAAGTTATTGGTCAATTTTATTGAAATTAGTATTAAATAATTTTAATTATAGAATTATTATTTTAGGTACATCTAAAGACATAAACAACGCTAATTTATTATGTTCAATTAACAATAAAAAAATTATATCTCTTTGTGGAAAAACTAATCTTGATAAATTATTAAATCTAATAAAATTTTCCAAAACTCATATTACTAATGATAATGGTTCCATGCATGTTGCAACTTTGTTTCAAAAAAAAACTATCTGTCTATTTAATAATCATGATTTAATTGGAAAGTGGTATCCATTAAACAAAAATGCTATTATATTAAGGAATAATAATGGTGTTAATTACATAAAACCAACTAAAGTTTTTAAAAACTTACAAAAAATTCTTTTTTAGAATAAATTTCGTGGAAGACAGATTATTTTTTTTTTCATATAAAATTACATTGGAAATTTTGTTGCCCGAAACATTTGAAAAAGAATAATCATTTCCTTTTATAATAACATCAGGCTTAATTTTTTTGATTAATTTTAAGGGTGTTTTCTCTTTAAAAGTAATTATTTTGTCTATCAAATTTAATTTTTTTAGTTTCTTAATTCTTCTTTTTAGTGGATTATACGGTCTATTTTTCCCTTTATTCTTTTTTACACTTAAATCAGAATTAATACCCAATATCAATTTATTTCCAAGGCTTTTAGAAAATTTTAATATTTTGAGATGTCCATTGTGTAAAATATCGAAAACACCATTTGTAAATACTATTTCTTTTTTAAAATCTCTTATAGTTACCTTTCTTATTTTTTTTTTAGAAACGCATTTAGTTGTTGCATAACTTGCTAACTCAACACATGTGAAGATATCGAAGTTATCTAAATACTTTTTAATTATACATGAAAATAATATATCTCCAGCCCCTATTACATTTGGATTTTTAACGTAATTAACTTTATAAAAGTTCTTCTGTCCATACTTGTTAAAAACATAAACCCCATTTTTATTGTTAGAAATAACCAGCCAGTGCCAATTCATTTTATAAAGTAAATTAAAAGCTTTTTTTTCAGAAAATTTACCACACCATTCCTCAAATTTTTCCATATTAGGTTTTACTAAAAAAGCATTTTTAAAAATTTCAGGTCTATTTTTTGGATCTACAAAGATAGTACAATTTTTTTTTCTTAATTTATTCATAAAGTTTTTGTTAATTAATCCTTTTTGATAATCTGAAATTACGACTATATCATCTAGTTTAATTTGATTATTTATTTTGTAAGAAGTTATCGGATTTTTTGAATTATATTCCAAATCTTTTCTAAAAACTTGTTGATTTTTAATAAATAATCTTTCCTTGAGTGTTGAGATTTGCTTAGATTTAAGAACATGAAATTTAATCTTTTCTTTTTTTAATATTTTTATAATCTTCAATCCAATATTATCTTTTCCTACTTCTGAAAAAAGATGATGTTTTACTTTTAGGGATTTCAAATTTACGCATAAATTACCAACACCACCTAAACTGTAACTTATATTTTTTGTAAGAAAAATATTAATTGGTGCTTCTGCAGATTTTTTATGAAATTTACCTTCACACCATTTATCAAGCATTATATCGCCAACAACTTTAATTTTTTTCTTCATTAGTATATATATTTTCTAGGATATCTCTTTTTCTTAAGATAATTATACCACCAGATTTCATCTTTAATAATTTTTTCGATATTTGAATAATAAGGTTTCCATCCAAGAATTTTTTCAGCCTTTTTAATTGAACATACCAATTTAACAGAATCATGTTTTCTATTTTCTTGATAATTAATTTTTATTTTGGATTTTGTTATATTGAATGCATATTTTATAATTTCTTTTACAGAGTAACTTTTTCCTGAGCCAAGATTAAAAATATCACTTTTAGTGTTTTTTTTTACAAGAAAGATTATCGATTTTTCGATACCTCTAATTATATCTAAAATATGAATATAATCTCTAAGACATGTACCATCTTTAGTTGGATAATTATTACCATAAATTTTAAAATTTTTTTTATTTAAAATTGAGTGAATAAGAATTGGTATTAAATGCGTTTCTGGATTATGAATTTCACCTATTTTTTTTTCAACAACACTTGAAGCAACATTAAAGAATCTTAAAATACAATATTTTGTTATACCTTGATCAAGTTTTTTTATCATATTTTCACAATCAATTTTTGATTTACCATATGAGTTTTGTGAAAATATTTTTGAATTTTCATTTAATTTAATCTCCTTTTTTTTATATACTGCAGCGGTGCTTGAAAAAATTAAATTTGAAATTTTAAGTTCTTTAATACATTCTGTAAGTACTTTTGTTGCGAAATAATTATTTAGATAATAGCTATATTTTTTTTTATCAACCAAATCAATAGTAGATTGGGCTGCTAAATGAATAATTAAATTTGGCTTAACTTTTTTTAATATCTTTAGTAATTTTTTTTTATTTTTTAAGTCAGATTTAAAATATTCGATTTTTTTTGGAAGGAATTTTGATTTTTTTTCTTTATCTATAATTGATATTGAATATTTCCTATAAAGAACAGAACTCAAACAAGATCCAATATAACCATTACCACCAGTAATCAAAATCTTTTTAATTGTATCCATAATAAAATATTATTAATTATTTTTAATAAATCATGTATAAATTAATAAATGAAGATTTCAATAATTGTTGGCGGTAGATTTCATGCATTTAATTTAGCAGAACAGTTGAACAAAAAAAAATATTTAAAACAGTTAATTACAAGTTATCCTAAATATTTTGTAAACAAAAAATTTGAGATTTCAAAGGAACAAATTAAGAGTATTTATTTAAAAGAATTAGTTCAAAGAAGTCTTATAAATAAAATTTACGATTTTAATGATTTGTTAACAGAATATTTTGATCTTAGAGCAAATTCCCTTTTAGATTTTAAAGATTTAGATATCTTAGTCGGATGGTCAAGTTTTAGTTATCATTCCTTTTCTAATATTAAAAATACAAAATGTATCAAAATTTTAGAGAGAGGATCTACTCATATTGAGTTTCAAAATGAGATTATTAATAAGGAATATTTACTACAAAATATAAAGCCAAAATCAATCTCAAAATATATTATAGAGAAAGAAAAAAAAGAGTATGAATTGGCAGATTATATTATGGTACCCTCTGAATTTGCTAGGAAAACTTTTTTAGAAAAAGGATTTAATGAAAAAAAGATAATTAAAAACTCTTATGGTGTAGACTTGAAAGAATTTGAATCTGACACATCATATAAAAATGATCAAAGTAAATTTAGAATAATTTATACGGGGACAGTTTCTATTAGAAAAGGAATTTTATATTTATTAGAAGTATTTAATAATCTTGAATTAGACAATATAGAATTACTTATAGTCGGAAATATTGAGAAAGATTTAAAAAAGAATTTAAAAAAATACAGTTTAAATAAAAATATAATTTTTAAAAAATCTGTTAATCAGTCTGAACTAAGAGAATTTTATAACATTTCCAATGTTTTTATTACATGTTCTATTGAAGAAGGTTTATCCATGGTACAAATACAAGCAATGTCTTGTGGATTACCAGTTATTTGCACTGTCAATTCTGGTGGAGAAGAAATTATTAATGATAATATTGATGGTTTTGTTTTACCAATTAGAGATAAAATAAAACTAAAAGATAAAATACTATTTCTTTATAATAATAGAAATATTTGTGAAGAGATGGGAAAAAATGCAAAAAAAAAAGCAACTGAGCATTTTTCGTGGGAAATGTATGGACAAAAAGCTATTTCAATATATCAAGATTTACTGAATAAATGAAAAAAATAGTTATCACAGGTGGATGTGGTTTTATAGGATCCCATATTGTTGAACACTTTCATAAAAAATATCCAAAATCTAAAATTTATGTTTTGGATAAAATTACTTATGCAGCAAACATCAAAAACTTAATAAAAATAAAAAAATCTAAAAGACTAAAAATTTACAAAACAGATATTTTAAATTTTCAAAAAGTAAAACAAATAACTTTTAGGGCAGATCTTGTAATTCATGCTGCAGCAGAAAGTCATGTAGATAACTCATTTCAATTAAAAGATGATTTTGTAGTGACCAATGTGTTGGGTACAAAAAATGTTATGCAAGCTTGTAAAGAAAATAATGTTAAAAAAATTTTACACATAAGCACAGATGAAATATATGGTGAAATTTTTAAAGGAAGTTTCAGAGAAAATGATAGATTTAATCCATCTAACCCATACTCTAGTTCTAAGGCTGCAGCTGAAATGATTGTTAATGGTTATATTCTTTCTTATAATTTACCAGTAATAATTGTTAGAGCTAACAACATTTTTGGAACAAGACAACATCCTGAAAAACTTATAAGCGGTTGTTGTTGGTCATTTATTAAAAATAAAAAATTTTCTTTACATGGTAAAGGAATTCAAAAAAGAACATTTTTATATGTTGGAGATTTATGCAAAGCATTAGAAATATTAGTCAAAAAAGGTAAAATTTATGAAGCTTATAATATTGGATCTAAATTTGAGTATAAAAATATAGAAATTGTGAAAATCATAGCAAAAGTAAATAATAGAAATATAAATAAATGTATAAGATATGTTAAGGATAGACCTTTTAATGATTTTAGATATAGCGTCAATTATTCAAAATTATCTAAGCTAGGTTGGAAACCATCAGTCAAAGTTGAGGACAAAATTTTTGAGATTAATGATTGGTATATTAAAAATTTAAAAAGATATAGTAAAAGATTTTAATGAAAATTTTGATAGTTGTTGAGAGTCATTATAAAGAATACGGTGGACCTTTCACGGCAATTAATCAAAAAATTGAGTATTTAAATTATAAAAATATTACAACTAAATTAATATTTAAAAAAACTGATCATTTTAGTTTTAGTATAGATTTAAATTA
>MDSZ01206527.1_pt1 | contig 14905 bp, 16 predicted proteins | sample 811201 | NCBI WGS metagenome assembly MDSZ01 (sample SAMN05326647, study PRJNA326480) | marine metagenome | isolation source: seawater | place: Indian Ocean: North | collected 2010
AAAAATGAGCTGGTTGGCAATTTTGAGTTGAAAATTATACCATCCACCCATATCTGCAGCAGGATCATATTTTAATCCAAGATTTAATGCCCAGAAAAATAATTGCTTTTTAATACCTGATAGCTCATAACCTTTTGCTACAATTTTGTCATAAACTTTTTCCAAAAGTCTCGGAACTGTATTGAATACGTGTGGTTGTACCTCCTTTAAATTTTCACCAATACTATCCATATTCTCTGCATAGTAAATCGAGAAACCCAAGTAGAAGAAACAGAAGGATGCTGTCCTCTCGAAAATGTGGCAAAGCGGAAGGAAACTTAAAACTTTGGAGGTACCTTCTGGTGGACTCATGATATGAGAAACCGACAAAACATTACTTAATACATTATGATGAGTTAACATCACTCCCTTTGGTCTCCCTGTCGTTCCGGATGTATAGATAATCGTAAATAAATCCTCGGATTTCACGGCAGCTTTTGATTTTTCCAATATGGAAAGATCACCAGAAAGGCCAGTCTCCTTTAAGGAAGTCCAGTGCTCAACGCCATCAATTTTGTCAAAAGAATAAATTTTGCGATCTCCTGCTACCTCAATCGCTTTCTCATAAATAGTAGTATCCCCAACAAAAATCATTTTGACTTCAGCATGATCAAATATGTAAGCATAATCATCACTGGTAATCGTTGGATACATAGGAACAGAAATCGCTCCTATTTGCTGCAAAGCCAAATCAACAAAATTCCATTCCGGTCTATTTTCTGAAATAATAGCCACTCTATCTCCTGCAGCAATATTTGCTTTCATGAAAGCCAAACTCAGATTATCAATGATCTCTTTGACATCTCTCGAAGAATAAGTAATCCATTCTCCATTTTCTTTTCTGGCAACGGCATCTGTTTTATCAAATTTGGCAATCTGATAAGGCACTAAATCAAAAAGACGGTTTAATTCCATGGGTTTATTGTTTATGAGCTAAGAGATCTATTGTCCGAAGGTTTGAGCTTTTCTTTTTAACTACTAACTCAAGTCTGCGGAAAACGGTTGATTTTTTGTTTGTATTGAAAATTGATTAGCTCCTAATATAACCAAAAAATAAAATTGAAAGGATAGCTATCCACAGTATTCACTTGCTTATAACTCTATTAGATTAATTTTTAAAAAATTTCTTATTAAGGTTATTAAGGCTGTGGAAATGTTGGTAAGTGTTGATTTCTTGATTCCCCACTTTCCTTCCAATCTTATACATTACTTATCTACGACTTATCCTCAGTTTATCCACTTGTATCTATTTGATCACAAAGATTTTATAGCTAACTCGATATTTTTGTGGATGAGCTCTGTGTTTTGAAAGGTGTCTAACTATGCTGTGGAAATCTTATGTGATCTCTGTTGATAGATCTTAGCTTATCCCCTTTTTCGTAGGCTTTACTTTTCAAACTCTTGCCTGTGGTGTATAAGTGTGAGTTAAGTCCACTTTATGCTTTACTTATCCACCGTCTTCTGATGGGTTGTCCACAGGTTTTTTCTGACTGATTCCAGTAGTTTTTGAAGGTTCAATGATGATTCCATCATTAGTCCATCCACCTCTGATGATGATATCCGTACTTGAATTTTCTGGATTTCTAAAATAGAAAATTCTTTCAGCCTGTCTGTTTTCAAAGAAGTTTCCTGGATCCCACCTTCCATTTCCATTTCTATCTTCTATGACTCTTATCTTATAAGTTCCTGCTTCTATCCGTTCAAAACGGAAATTATTGGTGTCTATAAGCTTCTTTTCTGCCTTTAATTCATCCTTGTTATCAATCAACTGTACCACAAATGGTGGTTCTGCATTATTAATTCTGCCGGCCAGTAAGTCTGCTAAAGTTTCTGGTCTGATTTTTCGATAATTAGCTTTTAATTCTTTTAGATTATACTGAAGCTGTATATCCTGAAAAGTAGAATCTGCAACTGTCAGAGTAACAACATCGGATTGTGTGCTGTCTGGAATGGATACCTTTAATCTGAGAACATTTCTCATACTTGAATCCTCAAAATAGTACATCTCTGGTCCTATTTTGATACTTCTCGCTGAGTCTAGTGGGATATAAAGAGAATCTGTGTGGATCTTTGTTATTGGCTTATTAAAGCTTAGAATGGCCTCCATAGTGCCAGTGAAATTTTTGCCCGAATTAGCTTTTACAGTTAATTCCTCTGGTTTTCTTTCATTGACTGGAAATTTGGCATAGATCAGCGTATCAATTTGATATCCTACAGAATCAATCAAATTAACCTTAAATGCTAAGCTATCAGGAATGCTTTTATCTGAAAATAAGCGAATCCTTTTGTCTTCTTTAGTGTAAAATATGCTCTTTCCCAGACTCTCATTTTCAAGCTTGATGTCTACCGCATTTTTATTGAGGATCAAATCATAGCTTCCATTAGTAAAAGATGATCTGAGTAATCTAATAGGTGTTAAATCCGCTTGAGATAGATTGAATATGGCTCCTTCAATATTTTCTTCAATGGTGATTGTGTCTTTTAAAAAATCGTGAGCCTCAGATTTGAATTCTGCCTTTAAACTGTTGTTAGCATCATTCCAAGCATAGGCTCTGTAATTTCCATTCTTGATATTGCTTATTTTGAATTGGCCTGTACTGTCTACTTGCGATATATAATAAGGTGCTGCAGCAAATAAATCTGTTGTGTCATTTTCTGGATATAAGCCTACCAATACGTTTTTGAAATCCGTCTGTTTATCTGGGAAATAGAAATTAACCTGACCACTCAATTCCAGGCTATCTATACTTGAACCTGTTGAAAAGACAATTTTTAGATTTTCTGCAGGATTTCCCTCTGATAAGTCCTGAACTGATTTTTGAAAATTGAATACGTAGGTAGTGTTATCTTCTAATTCCTGATTAAGTTCTATTGTGACAGTATTTTTTAAAGCGGTAGTTACCACCTCATCCTTTTTTACTCTTGGAGTAATGATGATATTTTTATTGGGGTTATCTAGTTTGATATATTCATCAAATACTAAGACTATCTCTTCGGGTTTGATATTTATTGATTGGTCTTTAGGATTTGCCTCCAATAATTTTGGTGGGTCTTCATCTCTAGGTCCTCCCTGAGGTGTACTTTGTTTTGCGCATTGAGTGAATAATGCAACAGAAAAAACTAATAGAAAGGTGTATTTTATCTTCACTTTTTCTGAAGGATATATAGGTTGCTTGAATAATTACCGGTCTTTCTTCCTGATTGATTTGATTTTAATCCTGTCCAAAATGACTTGCTGTAATTGCTTAGTATATTGGAATTTGGGTTCTGATATTTTTCTGATAAAAGCGACACATAATAACTGTCGAATATCATGGGCTTTTTTTCCTTGATACTTAAATCAAATTCTTCTGCCAGATAATTTATAGACTTTTCATTGAAATGATAAAGATGTCTAGGCACATCCCAACCTGCCCAGAATTTTCCATATCGATTTGCATCTTCACTTTCAAAATTTGGGATTGCTAAAATAATATAACCATCTGATTTTAAATGACTTAATACCTTTTTGAACCCTTTTCTTAAAGAATGAATATGTTCTAATACGTGGAATAGCGTAATAATATCAAACTCTTTCTTTAGATCTAAATCAATAAGATTTTTATGGACTTTTTGTTGCAGATTTTCTTTTGCCAGCTTCCTGGCATTTTTATTTGGCTCTAAGCCTTCTACATTCCATCCGTTCTTTTTGGTATAAGCTAAAAACTCTCCAGTTCCACAGCCTATATCCAAAATTGATTTCTCTGTTTTTAATGATTCTATCAACTTGAATTTTTTCTTGATAGAATATTTTCTGACTTTAGAATAGATCAGAGCTGTTAAAGATTTGCTCTTAGTAGAATGGGAGTAATATTCTGGAAAGTCATAATAAGGAGCTATCGCTTTTTCTGTTGGTCTAGGATTGGTAAATACCAACTGACATTTCGTGCATTTACACAAAATGAATCTCTCCTTACTTACAGCGAAATCCGGGATCTCGGTGTAATTAAGAAAAAGCCCACTCTTACAAAGCGGGCATTTTGTTAATCTTTCTACAGGTTTATCTTCCAAGGTAAACAGTCAATATGGATAGGTCAGCTGGTGATACCCCACTTATTCGGGAAGCTTGACCCAATGTTTCTGGTCTAATTTTATTCAATTTTTGTTTTCCTTCAGCAGATAAAGCAGGGATAGCTAAATAATCAAATCTCTGAGGGATTCTAAAGTTTTCCATATTAGAAAGCTTCTCCACCATTTGCTGTTCTTTTTCTATATAGCTATCGTATTTGATTTGAATTTCTGCTTGCTCTAATACTTCGGTTGGATATTTTGATAAATAAGTAGCCAATTCTTTATCCAGCTTCTTCAAATCACTGATCCCGATTTGAGGCCTTTTTAGAAGTTTTTCAGCACTGATTTTTTCCTTGATAGCAGCTGTATCAATAGCTTCCAGCCCCTCATTTGTTGTTTCGTCAGGAAGTAGCTTTTTCTGCTTCAAATCATTGATCAATTTTGCAGTTTGCTCTTTTTTATCCTGGATCTTATCAAATCTTTTTTGATCAGCTAAACCGATAGAATAACCCAACTCTGTTAATCTCAAATCAGCATTATCCTGTCTAAGCAATAATCGGAATTCAGCTCTGGAAGTGAACATTCTATAAGGCTCCTCTGTACCTTTATTGATTAGATCATCTATGAGTACTCCTATGTATGCATCTGATCTTTTCAATATAAATGGATCTTTTTCCTGAGTTTTCAGTGCTGCATTGATTCCTGCAATTAGACCCTGAGATGCCGCTTCTTCATATCCAGTTGTACCATTGATCTGACCTGCAAAGAATAGGTTTTCTACTAATTGTGTTTCAAGTGTGATCTTGAGTTGAGTTGGTGGGAAGAAGTCGTATTCTATGGCATATCCTGGTCGAAACATTTTTGCATTTTCAAAGCCTGGAATTTGCCTCATGGCTTTCTGCTGAACATCTTCCGGTAGAGAAGTAGAAAAACCGTTTACGTAGATTTCTACAGTGTTCCATCCTTCTGGTTCAACAAAAATTTGGTGCCTTTCTCTTTCAGCGAAGCGGTTGATTTTATCTTCAATTGATGGACAATAGCGCGGACCCAAGCCTTGAATTCGGCCATTAAACATAGGAGATCTGTCAAAACCAGTTTCCAGTGTTTGGTGTACATCCTTATTGGTGTAAGTAATCCAACATGACCTTTGTTCTTTTAAGGGACTTGTTTCATCAGAATAAGAGAATTTTTCAGGGTTCTCATCTCCGTGTTGAACTTCCATTTTGGAATAATCGAGGCTTCTACCATCTACTCTTGGAGGAGTTCCGGTTTTCATTCTTCCTGCCTCGAATCCCAAGCTCACCAATTGTTCTGTAATTCCTTTAGCTGCTGCTTCTCCGGTTCTGCCTCCTCCAAACTGTTTCTCTCCTATATGAATGATCCCATTTAGGAATGTTCCATTGGTTAGGACTACAGTTTCTGATTCTATTTCTAAACCTATTCCAGTTTTAACACCTACTACTCTATTGTCTTTGACAATGATTCCAGTAATCATTTCTTGCCAAAAGTCCACATTGGGAGTTGCTTCTAATGCCAATCTCCACTCTTCAGCAAACCTCATTCTGTCATTTTGAGACCTTGGAGACCACATGGCAGGACCTTTTGATCTATTGAGCATGCGAAATTGTATCATGGATTTATCTGAGATAATTCCAGACATACCTCCGAGTGCATCAATCTCCCGTACAATTTGCCCTTTAGCTACTCCACCCATTGCTGGATTGCAGGACATCTGTGCGATGGTATTCATGTTCATGGTACACAATAATACCTTAGAACCCATCTTTGCCGCGGCATGTGCTGCTTCACATCCGGCATGTCCTGCTCCTACTACTATGACATCATATTTTTGAAACATGATAATTTTCCTTTACTGTTTCACGTGGAACACTTACAGATTAAGTAAGTAATTTGGTTTACTGTTCCACGTGGAACACTATGATTTTTTATATAATTCAATAGCGAACTCTTCCTTGGTTCTCATGAGTTCTGCTTCTTCTTTTTTCTTGTCTTTGTATCCAATCAAATGAAATAAACCGTGACTTATCACCCGGCTTAATTCATCTTCCTCTTGGACTAGATGTTTGGATGCATTTTCCTGAACCCTATCAATACTGATGAAAATGTCTCCTTCGATAAGTCCATCTTCTTCTGAATTGTCAAAGGTGATAATATCTGTATAAGTGTGGTGATTTAAATACTCCACATTGATTTGGTACAAATATTCATCTGAACAGAAAATATAATTGAGATCTGAAATTTGATAGGCTTCCGATTTGGCTATTTCCTTAAGCCATTGCTTTCTCTTGTTTTTCTGCTTGAGCTGAAAAGGGCTGTCTTCAGTAAAGAAATTAATCGCCATGTTAATCCATGTAAAAGGAAAGGATTGTTTTCTTTCCGTTTTCTTCAAACTTTACCTCATCAGTCAAATGTCGAATCAAGAAGATTCCTCTGCCTCCTGGTTTGGCGATATTTTCCGGGGAAGTAGGATCAGGTAATTGTTCCAAATCAAAACCCTCTCCTTCATCTTCGATGATGAATTGCAGTTGATCCTCTTCTGCTTTCAATTCCAGATGAACCAGCTTGTTCTTGTTACTTTGGTTTCCGTGAATGATAGCATTACTGATACATTCTGTGACAGAAATCATAATATTCCCATAGATATCATCATTGATTTCAAACTTCTCGCGAGCATTGTCAATGAAGCTCTCAATGATTTTTATGTTCTCAATCAGTGATGGTATTGAAATTTTTATAGAATTCATTCCTTTTATATGCTATGGGTAATATTTATTTGCGTTTAATCTTCAATTTCTAAAACAATCGGACAATGATCCGAATGCACCACATTTGGCAAAATTACTGAGCTTTTTAATTTGTTCTGCATTTCCGCAGTAGCCATATGATAATCTATACGCCATCCCAGATTTTTTGATCGTGCATTTGCCCGATAACTCCACCAAGTGTATTGATGAGGGTCTGGATTAAAGTGTCTGAAACTATCCACAAATCCTGATTCGGTGAATTTATCCATCCAGGCTCTTTCTTCTGGCAAGAATCCTGAAGAGTTTTTATTTGACACAGGATTATGAATATCTATGGCCTTGTGACAAATATTATAATCTCCGCTTAAAATCAAATTAGGATGCTCTTTTCTCAAATCTTGCATATATCCATAGATATCATCCAAGAACTCATATTTGAAGTCTTGTCGAATATCTCCAGTGGTTCCTGAAGGAAAATACGCAGATAAAAAGGAGAAATTATCAAATACTGCTTGAATCAATCTTCCTTCATCATCGTATTTGTCCAAACCCATTCCCATTTTGATTGATTTGGGTTTGATTTTGGTAAATATGGCTACTCCGGAATATCCCTTTTTGACAGCAGGAAACCAATGTAACTCATATCCTAAGTCAGTAAATATACTTGGTTCAATTTGGGAAATATCTGCTTTAAGTTCTTGAATTCCAATGATATCTGGGTTTTCAGTCTTCAACCAATCCACAAATCCTTTGTTGATGGCAGCCCTGATTCCATTTACATTGTATGAAATAATTTTCATGCTTAATCAATCTCTATTTGGTACTCTTTTTCAAAATATTCCAAAACCTGAATCTTCAGGAGCTTTTCCTGCTCCAATAAATCGAAGTGAGGAAGTTCTTTTATTAGTTTCCAATGAGGCCAGCCTTCTTGATCTACAAAATCCAATTCGTAAAATCCTGCTAGACTTAAGACCTTGCAAACAGCAATATGCATCAAATCCTGCTTTTGCTCCTTTGAAAATGTCTTGGCCCCTTTTCCTAGTTCCTGAACACCTATTAGAAATAAAACTCCATTGAGATCTTTGGGTTTTTTCCCAATAGTATCTTCCAGCCCAACCAATAGTTTGGACCATTTTCTCTCCAGGTCTAGATCTTTTTTAAACACTTATATTATTGATTTTCAAGTTCTTCCCAATATTCGGTCGCCCTTCTTAAATGAGGAATGACGATGCTGCCACCTATTAATGTTGCGATGGAGAATACTTCAAATATTTCTTTGGAATTGAGCCCAGCTTCGTGGCATTTTCCCAAATGATATTTGATACAATCGTCGCATCTCAAAACCATGGAGCAGGCTAGACCGATCATTTCTTTCGTTTTGATATCCAAAGCACCTTCTGCATAAGCATTGGTGTCAAGATTGAAAAATCGCTTGATCACTTTATTGTCCGCGGCCATGATTTTATCATTCATGCGGGCTCTGTAATCGTTGAATTCCTCTATAAGATTCATTAAATTAATGGTTTAGGATAAATCTGCCGCAAATATACAGCTATTCTGCAAGCAGTTTGAATAACAGCAACTAATGCGTATGCGTTTACTTTTTGTCAAAGATTTTTTGGATTTAATTTTTCCCCGCAATTGCGAGCTGTGCACAAGGGCTCTTTTCGACTACGAGTTTTGTCTTTGTACGATTTGTGAAGGCAAACTTCCAATAACTAGCTATCATCTTCGGGCAACTGACAATGATTTGAAGGATAAATTGCAGGGGTTGACAAGGGTTTTAAGAGTTTTGGCCTTTTTGAAGTTTACAAAAAATGGTAAAAGTCAGCGCTTACTTCATCAGCTGAAATACCGAAATAAGCCTCAAGTCGGATATTATTTGGGTAAAAAGTATGGTCAACTACTCTTAAAACAAGATTATTCAAAAAGCTGGGACTGCATTGTTCCGGTACCCTTACACCGAATGAAACTGAAAAGAAGGGGATACAATCAAAGTGAGGAATTTGCCAAAGGGCTTGCTGAAAGTCTGGGTATTCAAATGGAGAATATTTTAGAGAGAATAGTAGCAACAGAAACTCAAACCAAAAAAAGCAGACTGGAAAGAATGGGAAATGTAGAGGAGGTTTTTCAATTAAAAAGCAATATTTCAGTTCAAAACAGAAACATCTTACTAGTGGACGATGTCATTACTACCGGAGCAACTTTATGCTCCAGTGCAAATGTACTTTTGGCCAATGGGGCAAAAAACGTAGATTTAGCAACCATAGCCGCAGGAGGCAAAATTTAAACCCTATGATTGATATAGAGCATTTAAAGTACCCTATCGGAAAATTTCAGTTTGATCCTGAATCTGCCGAGGAAAATCTCAAAGAGGCGATCGAACAGATAAAATTACTGCCCGAGAACCTAAATAAGGCATTGAGAAATCTCAATGAATCTCAAATAAACACTCCCTACCGGCCTGGAGGTTGGACTGTTCGTCAAGTGGTCCATCATATTGCTGACAGTCACATGAATGCTCTTATCCGTTTCAAATTGGCTTTGACGGAAGATAACCCTACTATCAAACCTTATGATGAGGCTGCATGGGCCAAAATGTCTGATTATGATCTTGCAGTAAATCCTTCTTTGGATTTGATACGAATCATACATTTCAAATGGGTAGTACTTCTGGAAAAAATGGAGCTGAGCGATTTCCATAAAACCTATTATCACCCGGAAAATAAGAGGCAACAAAGCCTTTTGGAAGTTGCTTTGATGTACAGTTGGCACTCCCAACACCATCTCGCTCATATTCAGCACTTGGCCATTCGGGAGAACTGGGTTACAAAATAATATTTTGCTATCATGAACATTTCTCTAAAAAACCAAAGAATATTGGTCACAGGTGCTTCCAGAGGCATAGGAAGAGCTATAGCTCGTCAACTTTCTGAATCTGGAGCTGAAGTAATCGTCCATTTTAATTCCAATGCTGAGGAAGCAGAGTCTTTGTTGAGTCAATTCAAAACTCCAGGATTCATGGAGTCTTGTGATTTATCGGATTCCGGAAAAGTAGTGGGTTTTATTCCTGCATTAATAAAAAAATATGGGCCATTAACCGGATTGGTGAATAATGCCGGGGTTTCTATTCCTGCAAAAGATACTTTGCCTACCGATGAATGGCTGAAAATTTGGGAAAAAACCATGGCGATTAATTCCACAGCAGTTGGAATTCTTTGTAAAGAGTTTGTTGATCAGGCTAAAAGCCAGCAGAACGGTCGGATCATTACTATTTCTTCTAGAGCAGCTTTTCGAGGAGATACTACCGATTATCTGGCCTATGCGGCATCCAAAGGCTCCTTGGTAAGTTTGACAAGGTCAATTGCACGGCATTATGGGAAAATAGGCATTAAAGCCTTTTTAATTGCTCCAGGGTTTACCAGGACAGACATGGCAAATGAGATTTTATCGGAGTACGGAGAGGATTTTGCGCTAAATGATATTGCCTTGAACGAGCTGACTCTCCCTGAGGACATTGCTCCTATGGTCACCTTGCTTTGTTCTGGATTGGCTGATCATGCTACCGGAACTTCAATTGATATCAATGCAGGATCTTACGTGAGATAAAAACCCTATGGATAAGCAGGAATTTAGAAAGAGAGCCCATCAGTTAGTTGATTGGATGGCAGATTACTTGGAGGAGAAGGAAAAATATCCGGTTACACCCAATACAGAGCCCAAAACTATATACAATCAGCTTCCTAAAAATGCCCCTGAAAAGGGAGAATCATTCGATCAGATTTTTGAGGATTTTGAAAAAATAATTCTTCCTGGAATGACGCATTGGCAGCATCCCGCCTTTTTTGGCTACTTCCCGGCGAATAATTCAGAACCTTCCATCTTGGCAGAAATGCTGATGTCAACTTTGGGTGCTCAATGCATGTCTTGGTTGACTTCCCCCGCAGCCACGGAATTGGAAGAAAGAGTTTGTGATTGGTTGAGAGACGCCAAGGGAATAGATTCATCCTGGAAAGGAGTCATTCACGATACTGCGAGCACCGCAACCTTAAGCGCAATATTAACTGCAAGAGAAAAAGCCAGCCATTATCAAATCAATGAAAAGGGCTTTGTTGGAGATAAGGTTTTTCGGGTTTATTCATCTTCCCATGTTCACTCTTCAATCGATAAGGCGATAAAGATCGCTGGTTTGGGTGTTCAAAATTTGGTACGAATCCCAGTGAATCAGGAATTTGCCATGATTCCTGAGGAATTGGAAAAAGCGATAGTGGAAGATTTGAAAAATGGATTTTATCCACTTTGTGTGGTTTCTGCTTTGGGTACCACCAGTTCAACTGCAGTTGATCCTATCGATGAGATCAGTCAAATCACGCAGAAACATGGGCTTTGGCATCATATAGATGCAGCTTTTGCTGGAACGGCTCTGATTTTACCTGAATATCAGTGTTTGATGCAGGGACATGAAAAAGCGGATAGCTATGTTTTCAATCCTCATAAGTGGATGTTCACCAATTTCGACTGTACCGTCTTATTCTTAAAGGAACCACAATATTTGGTAAATACTTTTTCGCTCACACCCGAATACCTGAAGACTCAATTGGACAATGAAGTCAACAATTACCGAGACTGGGGCATACAACTGGGTAGACGATTTCGGGCTCTGAAATTGTGGTTTGTCCTGAGAACTTATGGATTGGAAGGAATTCGGGAAAAACTCAGAAATCATCTAAAACTGGCAAAAACAGTTGAGGAATGGATATCTAAGCATGAAAGTCTTGAGATATTGGCGCCAGTAAATTTCAACACAATCTGTTTTCGATATTCTCAGGCAGATTTATCAGTAGAAAGGCTAAATGTTATCAATGAAAAGTGGATGAATGAAGTCAATGCTAGTGGAAAGGCATTTTTTTCACATACTAAACTCGAGGGTAAATTTGTCATTCGCTGGGTAATTGGCCAGACTGATGTGGAACAAAAACATCTTGAAAGTGCATGGGTTTTATTAAAAGAAAAGCTTCAAAGCATTCTTTAATACTATCTGTGTATGGCTGCAAAAGATCCGGTTTTAACTCCTGAGTTACTGAAAATCATCAAAATATTCGGAATAGCGTCCATTTTGATGGTTTTGGGTCTTTCCTTTTTCAATTCAAGAAGAGCCAACAATACGGGAGAAGACTTAACCTTTCGGATGAGTGATGCTGCAAGAATCTATTTTTTAAATATGAAGGCCATCAATTATAATAGAGAAATCCGTTCTGATGCAGGTATGACCTTATTCAGACACGAAGATTTGAGTGTGAAAAATGATGAAGCTGGAATTCAATTGGTGTTGATTTTAAATCCACCTAAAGATGAGGCTTACTTATACCTCGAGCCACAAAATTTTGATTGGCCAATTCAAATCAAATCGGGCGGAGAAACTTTCATTTTTAAAAATGGAAATAAATCAGATCATTTGTCAGCAATAAATCAACTAAAGGCCTTGATTGAAAATGGAAAAATGATTTTTTTAGTCCAAAATGAAAGAGAAATCCCGCTTTGGGAAGAAGAATCAGAAAAAGATGCACTCAAGCAGGTATTTGAAGACTACGCGCGCTTGGTGGAATAAGGTTTTTTTCATTGAGTTTAGAGTTTATCACAAAATATTGTTCATCCCTCTTTATTTTTAAACCCCTTCTAATACAAAATAATAATATCCCTAATTCATGAAAAAAGAGTCGAAGGCATTGCAATCGTTTCAGTCTCTTGTAGGCAAAACCTTAGATAAAACTCCATCAGCAGCAGGTAACTGGTTGGCTGGTACATTGAAAGAAGTAAGTGAGAAGCATATCAAGGTGGCTTACACTGTAAGAGCGGAAATGTGCAATCCTGCAAAAATTTTACATGGTGGAATAGCTTCGTTGATGTTGGACGACGTGATTGGAATGGGAAATTTTGTTGCCGGCTCAGAATATCTGATGACCAGCATTAATTTGAATGTTGACTTCTTATCTCCTGCTCAAATTGGAGAAGTCTTGGAGGTGAGTGCAGAGTTAATCCGTTCGGGCTCAAACCTGAACCATTGGGAAGCAGTGATCCAGAAAGACTCAGGCAAGATTGTGGCAAAAGCAAGTTCAAATATGATCAAAACCCACGTTAAGCTGAGTGATTTAGGTTTTTAATATCAAATACAATTAAATTTTAATCAATTTAAATAAAGCCTTTAGAATTCAATTGGAATGATTCTTCTGGCATATCCTTAAAAACTACTATTACATGAAATCGAGCATCGGGGAACCTGTGCGAGATTGTCCCGAATCAAGTTCGGGACAAGCTATATGGCCCTTTAAAAACAAATTATATCATATGAAAAAAATTTTACTGACGCTTATTTTTTGCGTTTCCTTTGCATTTTTGTCTCAGGCCCAATGGACTGTTTCCTATCATCAGAGTGATCTACCCTTTTTGGGAATTAATAAGCAGCTAGGTGAAAAATGGATTCCGGAGTTTCGCCTAGGGGCCAATAATTTCACACGATTTCTGAGTTTGGAGCTAGTTGCGAACTATATGGTCAAATCTGATGAGGACCTTCAGATTTACCTGGGATTTGGAGGAAGAGCTAATTTATTTCCGGGACTTGTTTTTCCTGCCGGGATTAATTACTACCCATTTGCTAAAAAAGAATTTGGTTTTCATTTTGAAGCGGCACCTTTGGTTTCATTCCAAAATGGAGCCTTGTTAAGAGGATCTTTAGGCTTTAGATATCGCTTTCTGAAAAACTGATCGGAGTTGGGGGCTTTTAGGAATCGAAAGCCTCCAATTTTACCATCAGATCCCAGACTGCAATTCCCAAGGAAACAGAAATATTCAGGGAATGCTTTGTGCCAAGTTGAGGGATTTCCAAGACTTGATTGCAAGCTTTCAAAACTTCCTCCTCTACTCCAAAAACCTCATTTCCGAAAATCAAGGCATATTTTTTATTAGGTTCTGGCTTGAACTCGTTTAGAAGTATGGATTGGTCAACTTGTTCTAAGGCGCAAAGCTGATAACCTTCCGCCTTCAATTTGTGAACAGCCTCCATGGTATTCAGACAATATTCCCACTCTACAGACTCTGTGGCTCCCAAGGCAGTCTTCTGTATATCACGATGAGGAGGAGTTCCAGTAATTCCACAGAGATAAATCTTCTCCACTCTGAATGCATCCCCGGTCCGAAAGGCCGATCCTACATTATTCAGGCTTCTTACATTATCCAAAACCAGAGCAATGGGTGATTTTTTGGTTTCCTTAAACTCTTCAACGGAGAGCCTTTCCAACTCTTCCATACTTAATTTCTTCATCTTTTTTGATCTCCCTTGCTTATAGGCTATTTTCAAACTTAATTCGTTCCCCCAAATTTAAGAGAAATTAGCCGAACCCATGAGTAAATCCAAAGATGGAAAAGAAACCCCGCTGATGAAGCAGTATAATGCGATCAAAGCGAAGCATCCTGGTGCCTTGCTTTTGTTTCGTGTGGGTGATTTTTATGAGACTTTTGGTGAAGATGCAATAATTGCCAGTAAAGTTTTAGACATTGTTTTGACTAAAAGAGCCAATGGTGCAGCTTCACATATAGAATTGGCGGGTTTTCCACACCATTCATTGGATAATTACCTTCCCAAATTGGTCCGAGCAGGAAATCGTGTCGCAATTTGTGATCAGCTCGAAGACCCCAAGTCGGTCAAAGGAATCGTGAAAAGAGGGGTTACAGAATTAGTAACTCCGGGCCTTTCCTACAATGACCAAGTTCTGGACACCAGAAAAAATAATTACTTGGCATCCATCCACTTTGGAAAGGATAAACATGGAATCGCCTTTTTGGACGTTTCAACGGGGGAATTCATGTGTGCTGAAGGGAATTCCAGCTATGTAGAAAAGCTTCTGCAAAGTTTTGCACCTGCAGAAATTATTTTTTCGAAAGCTGCCAAAAAAACAGCTCATGACTTGATCAAAAACGACTACATCACTTTTCACTGCGAAGATTGGGTGTATCAGTTTGATTATACTTACGAAAAGCTCAAAACCCATTTTGAA
>MDSZ01222267.1_pt1 | contig 14905 bp, 7 predicted proteins | sample 811201 | NCBI WGS metagenome assembly MDSZ01 (sample SAMN05326647, study PRJNA326480) | marine metagenome | isolation source: seawater | place: Indian Ocean: North | collected 2010
TGGAGAGATTATGCCCGCAGCAATCAGACAAGGAGATAAGTGTTCAGGACACGGATGTTTTCCACCAAGAGTCAATACCTCTTGGTCAACAAATGTCTTTGTAAATGGACTAGGTTGGCACCGAAGTGGTGATGGATGGTCAACACATTGTTGTGGGCCTTCTTGTCATGCGGGAAGTTTATCTGCTGGGTCGAGTACAGTTTATGTAAATGGAAAACAAGCAGGACGAATCGGTGACCCCGTTTCTTGTGGTTCTGCTGGAGCACAGGGAAGTGGGAATGTCTATGCAGGTGGATGAAGTAACATACACTGAAATTGATAATACTGTTTGGTACATGGACATTTTTGGTTCATGGGTTGAAGCAGGAATGGTTTTAGCAGCACTCGGTGTTGGTATGGCCTTTGTGTTTTCCGCAGTCTATAAAAAGTTTTGGAGTAGAAAAGAAGACCCAACAATTCCAAATGCTTCCTTTTGGAGTTGTCACACAAGAATACATGAAACACTCAGTGAATTGCGAGTGAAAACAGATTGTGCTAGAGTGCAGTTGGTTCAGTTTCACAACACAGGACATTTCCTAGACGGCATCTCAATGAAGAAAATGTCTCTCACACATGAGTCTCTTGCGAATGGTGTTTCGTCAGAAATGCACATCAAGAAAGACCTTCTACTTTCAATGTGTATTGATGGATTAAACTTGTTAAAGAAAGATGACCCAAAATTATATGTTACAGATTCACTGGAGGATTCTTGGTGTAAACAACTTTTGCAAACTAGCAATGTTGTTTCTTTTAGTTTTCTTCCTTTGCGGAAACACGGACAGATTATGGGTTACTTGATGTGTCAGTGGTGTAGTTGGAATAAGACTGATGATGTAGACGAAAGTTTGTTAGAAGATTTAATCATGGAAAGTAGAAAGTTGGTAGAGGTTCATCTAGTTCAAGAAAACAGGAACAAGAAAAATGGCTGAGAGATATAGAGATTTAGATTTAGACTTCGTACCACATCCCGTCACGAAAGATATTAGCATCAAGACAAATGACGAAGCTGTGAAACGGTCTGTCCGAAATCTTGTGTTGACCAATGTATACGAGAAACCTTTCCATCCAGAAATCAGTTCGGATGTTCGGGGTCTTTTGTTTGAATTAGCAACTCCCCTGACTGCTATCCGAATGAAAAATGCAATCACAGAAGTAGTAGAAAACTTTGAACCAAGAGCGCAACTATTAGATGTGTTTGTTTCAAACAATATAGATAATAATGCTTTTGATGTAACTATAGTTTTCAAAGTAATAAACCAAGACAATGTGGAAGAACTTTCATTTAGTCTCGAAAGGTTAAGATAAAATGGCAAAGTCCACACGAATAACTGAATTAGATTTCGACCAAATCAAAAACAACTTAAAGACATACCTCAAGGGACAGTCAGAATTTAAAGACTATGATTTTGAGGGCGCAGGACTTAACATGTTGTTAGATGTTTTGGCATATAATACTCACTACCAATCATTTTATGCAAACATGGTTTCAAATGAAATGTTCTTGGATAGTGCTGTTCTAAGAGATTCTGTTGTTTCTCTTGCAAAACATGTGGGATACACTCCTCGTTCTACACGAGCAGCAACCGCTACAGTAGATGTTACCAGTGTTGGTTTAGATGCAAATCCAGGCACACTCGAAGAGGGTGCTATTTTTACAGCCACAAAAGATAGTGTCACATATTACTTCACTTCAACTAATGATGTTAAATACATCGATGATGGTGCAGGACAGTATGTTGCAAAGGGTGTAGTCATCAAAGAAGGATTGAAGACCAGTAGTTCTTTTATCAAGAACTCCGAAGACCTTGACCAAAAATTTATAATTCCAAGCAATACAGTTGATACAACAACTTTAGATGTTCGTGTTCAAACTTCTGTCTCAGATGAATCTGGAGTGAATAAACCGTGGTTATTGTCCTCAGACTTTAACAAACTAGATTCAAGTTCAAGAGTTTACTTTTTACAAGAAGTAGAGAATGGTCAGTTTGAAGTTTATTTTGGAGATGGTATTGTTGGTAAAGGACTAGACGAAGGAAATCTTGTTACAATTTCATACATTTCTACAAACGGTTCAGTAGCAAATGGGATAGGTAATAACGACAAACAAGGTGCTCGGTCATTTACTTATGTCAATAGTCCATCATTTGATGTCGCTGTGTCTGTTGGTGCTATGGGTGGAGATGCTCCAGAAAGTATTGACTCTATTAAGTATATGGCTCCAAGATTTTACCAGTCACAAAATCGAGCAGTGACTATTGAAGACTACAAAACAATTATGACATCACAATTTGCAGACATTGAATCTGTTTATATTTGGGGCGGTGAAGATAATGACCCACCTGTATATGGAAAGGTATTCATTTCTGTCAAGCCTCTATCTGGAACCTTGCTAACAAATGGTCAAAAGTTATCGATTCAAAATGAGTTAAAACGAAATCAATCGATGGCGGGCATTCTACCCGAAGTTGTAGACCCAGACTATGTTTATCTAAACATTACTTCAGATATTAAGTTTGACCCAGACCAAACAAGTCTAGGAGCAGAAACAATTGCAAGCAATGTTGTGGCAAATGTTCTAAACTTTGCTGATACACAACTAGAAAAGTTTGAACGAAATCTTCGATTCAAAACTATATTAGAAACCATCGAAGAAACAGATGTCTCCATTACAAAATCCGAAACAACAATTCAACTTGAAAAAAGATTGGTTCCCGTTCTTGGTGCTATAAATCCATATACTGTAAAATTTGGCAATCAGTTGTTTCACCCATATGATGGATACCAATCTATAATTTCAAGTTCTCCATTCGAACTAGTTGATTCTGGTGGAACTAGAAGAACTGAATCATATCTTAAAGACGATGGATACGGTAAAGTTTCATCATGTTATAAGGACGATGAAGGCAATGAAAAAACTATTGTTGAAGCTCAGGGAACTATTAATTATGAAACTGGAGTTTTAGTACTTTCAAACTTCAATCCTGTGTCTTTGAGTTTACAAACTTTTATTAAAATTTATGCTGAACCAAGAAATAAAAACATTCGTGGAGAAAGAAATCAAATTTTACTTGTTGACAGATTTACTGACTCTGTAAATGTTACAGTTACAAAAGAAACACCATACGAAACATCTGTTGGTGGAACTGTAGGTTCAACTCCACAATCATTTACTGACACAACATCATCGAGTAGCTCCTCCTCTACGAGTAGCTCCTCCTCCACAAGTAGTACCTCCTCCACCACTAGCGGTGGTTCTTCGTCATCTGGTGGCGGTTCCTCATCTAATGGTGGTTCCTCATCTAATGGTGGTTCCTCATCTAATGGTGGTTCCTCATCTAATGGTGGAGGTGGTGGTGGTTACGGATATTAATAGGTAAAACAAATGGCCGAATCAAGATATGTCTCAACACACATAGATTCTCAGTTACCTGATTTTGTCAGGTCTGACCATCCTATGTTTGTGTCCTTCATGGAAGCATATTATGAATTTTTAGAGCAAAGTCCAAACGCAGTCTACGGGTCAGCAAAACTCATAGATTATATGGATGTTGATGATACCCTAGATTCTTTTATCTCTAACTTTAAAGAAATGTATATTAAAAATTTCCCAACAGAACTGGCTTTAAACCCATCAACAGGGGAAAAAATAGACGAAAAAACATTAATAAAAAACATTAAAGACTTTTATGGTGCAAGGGGAACCGAAAAGAGTTTTAATCTATTGTTTAAACTGTTTTTTGATTCTACGGCAGAAATTTATCTTCCTAAAGAGAATATGTTCACGGTGAGTGGTGGTAATTGGGCAAAAGATTTTATTATTAAAACTACAAGTAAAAACAAAATCGAGTTAACAGACACTATTGGATTGCGATTCACACAAATTGATGAAGCAACAAGTAAAGTTTTGGCATATGGTCGAATTGATGATGTTTTACAATATGATGGTGAAGGACTTTCTTTGACTGTCACGGAATTTAAACTTTCTGAAATATACAATGCTGGAAACTTTACATCAAACGGCAAAGTAAATATTTCTTTAGAAGACAACAGAGTTCTGGAAGAAAGAATTTTGCCCATAATTACAGGTGTTACTTTTTCTTCAGATGCAGATGGTTCGGGAATTTGTCAAGGTTCAGGATATCAAGTTGGAGATGTGGTAACATTTGCAGATGGTGGACTGGGCTCTGGTGCTCGTGGGTCTGTCACTGATGTAGATTCAGACGGTGGTGTAGTTGCTATTCAAGTAACGGATTATGGCACCAATTATACTTCTATACCAACAGTTGTTATAACTAGAAGAGGAATCACTGGTGGGATTGGAGCAGGGCTCACCGCAAATGTTGGTGCTTATGTTCAAACTGAAGGACAGTATCTAAGTGATAAAGGTCACATAAGTTCCATTGACAAACTTCAAGATGGTGTCTATTATCAAAACTATTCCTATGTCGTAAAGTCTGACTTAGTTTTAGATACATTTAAAGAATTAGTTAAGAAAACAATTCACCCTACTGGTATGAACATGTTTGCACAAGTTCAAATTAGAAGGGAATTGCAATCTGATTTGCCATTTTCTGCTAGAATGGCTGGCAGAGTCGTACCACTAATTGGTCACTACACCCCATATACATTTGCTACTACAACCAATCTTGGATTTAATGGGACACATAATTTATATCAACACGGATATAATCCTACTTCAGAACTAGACTTCCATTGTTTAGGAGATACTGGTGGGTTGGTAGTTCTTACGACCGCAGGAACAGGATTCGATGGTAGTGAATTCGTTCATGGTGAAGGCGTTACAACATCTGGCGGAAAGACAGCAGAGGTATTTAATTGGTCTGTTATTCCTTCTGCACTAACTGGGCCGTCTGGAGCAGCAGAATTGTTGCCCGGAGATGTTAGAGAATTTGGCGGAACTGGATTGACTGGTTATCTTAGACTAATGAATTTCGAATCAGGAACAACCTTTGCTGTTGGTGAAACTGTGTTCGGTGGTATTTCTGGATATACTGGCGCTATCGACCGAGTATCAACAGGCAACGGAACTGTTTTAGAAACTGGCGTAGTAGTTCACAGCAGTGCTGGTGCTTCTGCGTTTTCTCTGGGAGGAGTTAGTGCTGGACAAACTGGTTCGGGATATGATTCTCCATACTACCATTCTATTGCAGAGGGAACGATACCTTTAGCGAACAGAAGAGATTTTTGGGTTATTTACAATCACCCAAATATGAGAACTGAAATTACTGGAACAGCATCCATAGGAAGTATAGATATAGTAACCTTTAATAATGAAGAAGGTTCTGTTCGTGAATTTACATTGGGTGGTCAAAATACAATAGCACAATCTATCAATTATCCATATGTAGCTAGCTCAGGAAGTACGGAATAAAAACAAATGGCATTAGCAATATTCAAACAAAACTTTAAAGCAGACATTGCACAAGAAATTTTAAAAGAATTCTCTTTTAACTCAGAGGATACTTATTATCTGTTTGTTGGAAAAGTAGACTCATGGGTAAACGATAATAACCCACCAAATTCTGTCGATGCGACTGAAGACGAACTGTATGCATTCCGTAATTCTTTCTTTGTAAAAAGAATTGGAGAAGAGGATGTAAAACTGGTAGTAAATAAATTTCCTTGGGTGACTGGCCAAGTCTATACACAATACAGTGATAATGTAGATTTGTTTGATGAGTCTCTACCCCAAGGAAGTAGTAACTTTTTTGTTCATACTACTGAAAGAAATGTATACAAATGTCTAGAAAATAATGGTTCAACAGCATCAACCGTAATGCCTACGGGCAAAAAAACAATTCCGTTTAATACATCAGATGGTTATAAATGGAAGTACATGTTTACCGTTCCAGAATCAACTTTGTCATTTGAAACAACATATAAAATACCCGTTGATTTTGCAACATCCACAGATACCGAACCATCACTTGTAGACCAATACAATGTTCAGTCAAGTGCAGTCAATGGTTCGTTTGATGTTGTAGAGTTAACAAATTCGGGAGCACAGTTTCCACTAGGAACTACCGGTGCTGGACTTCCAGTTAGTATCACTGAAGCTGCTGGGTCAACAACATGCACTATTCCTGCTTTACCAAGTGATGTTGAAAATGTTTATACAGGATATACTTTAAAAATTGTAGATGGTTATGGTGAAGGCCAAGTAAGAAAAATTACAGGGAATACAGGAACAAAACTATTTGTTGATGAAGCATGGACAATTCCTCCATCCGCCGTTGCTGATGCAGAAAATAATATTACAATATCAGAAGCACAAGTTGTTCCTAGTATTAATGTGTTTGGTGACGGTTCAGGATTACAAGTTACACCTACCCTTGATAGTTCCAAAAGAATAAATGGAGTCACGGTGGTTAATTCAGGTCAGAATTATACCACTGTAACATATGAAGTATATCCAGGCCTTTCAGGGCCTTATACCGTTGGTTCACAAGGTCAACATAGGTCAACTGATACTGATGAACTTGGATTAGGAGAATCAACATTTAACTTTGTTTCTGCTCCAAGAGGAGGTCACGGAAGTGATGTTAGAAGAGAACTTGGTGCAAATACTCTAATCGCTATATGTGCATTGAAGTCTTCAGAATTTGAACAACTCGGTTTATCTGGTGGTAATGATTTTAGACAATTTGGAATTATTAAAAATCCTAAGTTTACATCAACCTATGCGAATGGACAGTATGAAGGAAAAGTAGCAGGAAAACATTTTCCAAAATTGTATGACATGAAAGTAAATCAAATAACGGGCACCAACTTTGATGGGAGTGAATTTGCAGCGGATAGTTTAGAGGGACTTACAGCTCCTGCCGGTTCGAATTCTACTTATGTTTTTGGTTCAGTATCAAAAACATTGGCAAGAGCCCGTCAGTGGACTGCTACTAATGTCTCCACAGGTACACTTGTTGTTGAACAACCAACTGGTGAGTTTCTCGTCAATGAAAAACTCAGTTGGTTCCAAATCTCTGAAACAGGCACAGGTTCGACTGTAGACCACCTCATAACTTTTAGTGGTAATAGTGGGCCAGGAGAAGCAAGATATGATGATATCTCCGAAACAGATGTAGAAGATACTTTAGTAAATACTTTCTATGACCAAACAGTTAAAGTTTTTGTAGAAGCAACAGGTGGAGCAGACTACTCTACATCCGGCCCGTTTGTAATAGATGACATTTATAAAAATTACACAACCGGAATTAGTGGTGGAAGTTTTAGAACTATGACTTGGCAAGGGACATCAGCAGGTGTTCAGGGAACGGGTTTGTTACACGGAATAGACTATCTTGGAGTAATGACTGCTGGTGAATATATTTATGGTTCCACGGGTGCAACTTTTGGATATATAACTGGAGTAACTGGCCCAGATTTGGAATATAGCTCAGGCGAAGTGTTATACATACAGAATATGAGGCCTGTTTTAAGAACCGACCAACAAGAAGAGGAAATCAAAATTCAAATAGGATTTTGAGAGGGAATAAATGACTTATAATAATCCAATTCAAGGTACAAATGTTTCACCGTATTATGATGACTTTGATGATGCAAAGGGTTTCCTTCGCATGTTGTTCCGGCCCGGACGAGCAGTTCAGGGCAGAGAACTTACACAAATGCAAACTCTTCTTCAAGACCAAATTGGTAAACATGCAAACCATATTTTCAAAGATAGAACCGTAATCACTGGTGGTGGAATCGGTGTTGCATCGCAAAATTACCTCAGAGCCGAAGCCCGAAATGATGTTGAAGGATTTAACCCAACGGATTTTATTGGGTCGGTTATTTATGGTGTCAGCGGCACCGAGTTAATAACAGATGGTGATTCAGATGGATATAAAAAGGCAAAAGTTGTTCATGCTGTTGCTGCGACCTCCGATGACCCATATGATGTGTACTTCATTCAACCACTTTCTGGAAATGAATTTAATGCTGGAGACACTTTCAGGGCACTAGGGGCAACCGCTGCTTTAGCAAATACCACAGACATTAGTATTCCTTCGGGACTCACTGGATCATATGCTGGGATTACTGGTTATGGTCTAACAGGTTCCTCCAAAGTTGTAACTGTGGATGAAGGTATTTTCTATGTTGATAAATTCTTTGTAAAAACTGAAAAACAATCTTACGCACCGCATGGTGGACACACAGCATCTATTAATGGAATCGATACTAGTCTCAGATTATACAGTGATACAAATGTAAGTAAAAGTGTAGGATTTGCTATCGGTCACGAAGTTGTAGAATATACTTCTGACCCATCATTGCTTGACCCATCATCGGGAACTTCAAACTTTACTGCCCCCGGCGCAGACCGATATAAAATGAACCTCACTCTTGAACAAAGAGATTACAATTTACCAGATGCAGATGATTCTGAAATTGATAATAATCTAGTATCACAAATTGATTATTTTGAAATGTGCCGTCTTTACAATGGAATCGTTCTGAACCTAATGAATACAACCCAGTATTCTGGATTGGATTCATATTTTGCAGAAAGAACATTCGATGAATCTGGAAACTATACAGTTAATGGATTTAATATCGAAATAAGAGAACACCTTCGAGATACTGATAACGAAAAATTTAAAGATGGTGTATTCTCGGCATCACAGGGTGGTAAAACTGGAAACTATGCTATCAAAATTGGGGCAGGAAAGGCTTATGTTGAGGGATATCCATATACAGTCCACGAAGATACCACCGTGTCTGCAACAAAACCAAGAACCAGTGAAGTCAAATCAAACGAAACAATTGTGCCCAACTTGGGATTGCATGTTAAAGTCAATAATTCTGCACATGGAATTACTTTAAGTCAGAATACATTTACTGATTTTGATAACATGCACGAAGTTTACTTTGTGGGCCCGAACAATTCAGCAATGGACGGAAGCACAGCCGGTGCAGCATCGAATGTGGGTGCAGTTATCGGAAAGGGCAGATTACGACACCTAATCAATAGTACCACAGATTATGCTGATGTTTTTCTAGCAGATATCGAAATGGGTATTACAAATGGATTAAGATATCCATTCTACCTTATTGACACAATTCACGGTGTTGCAACCTCTGGTACTCAAACTGATGGTCGTGTACACGCCTTTGGTGCCAATCTCGATGGTGTCGGCCCTCGACTCATGAAAATTCATGATCATCATGGCAAAGAACTCGGACTAGGACTGACTGCTGGAATGACAGGAACTAAGGGATTCGAGGCTCGAAGAACAGGAAATGTTTTCCGCACGGAAATTAGTACTGTCTCTGCAATCAATTCGTTGGTTTATACTGGTAGAGTCACAGTTAATACAAACAGTCACAGTAGTGGTGGAACAACTACAATCAACACATCAGATTTTAATCCAAGATGGTCAAATGGTTCCGCAAACAGTCCAGATTCAACGATAGTTAAATTCCCATCGACAGCGACCAATGCAACACCTGTGGCAGACTCTATTGCTATCTACGACTGCACGAACAATGAATTCTTGACCCCAGTTTCAGGAAGTCCCAGTTCTGGTCAAGTTCAGTTTATTACAAACACAGACGAAAGAACTAAATTAAATTTTAAAGTTTCTACTAATAACACTCCACTTAAGGTATTTGTCAGTGTCATTGTTGCCGACCCAGATGAAACTGGAACTGTTAGAGAGATCAGAAAAAAGGTAAGAGCTACCGGTGTTACCGCTGGTATCACATTTGCTGCTTTGGATGTTCTGGGTAATGTTCAGGCTACTATTCCATACAGTGACATCTATAGAATCAACAGTGTTTATAAATCAGTTGCCGGGGCAACTACAGGTAATGATATCAAAGACCAATTCCTTGCTGACTTGGGACAAAAATCAACACATTACGACCATGCTAAATTAACAGCAACAAATTCATCAGGACTTACTGGAAACGACCATGTTGTAGTTGATTTTGATTACTATAAACACGATGATAATGATGAAAACAGTTTCGGCCCATTCACCCGTGAGTCGTATCCTGATTATGAAGAAATTCCTAGTATACTACTAAGTAGTGAAGGTTCTGGACGAGAACTTGTTTCTTTGCGGGACTGCGTAGACTACAGACCTGCTAGGGTAAATACTGCCGGTTCGACTGCATTTAATACCGTGTTTGTTCCTAAACACTCGGCCTCAGAAGACAGTGGAATCGTTACTGATTATGGTTACTATATGGGAAGAATTGACCAGTTATATCTCCGAAATGATAGAACTATAGTTTTGAAAGAAGGTGATCCCGGCCGGTATCGACCAGCACCAGATGCCATTGATGATGGTATGCTTCTTGCGACAATCACGCTTCCACCATATGTCTACAATTTAAATGATGTTCCTGTAAGAATTGAAGACAACAGAAGATATACGATGAGAGATATTGGTAGAATTAAAGATAAAGTGGATAGACTCGAATACTATACTGCTTTGAGTTTGATAGAACAAGAAACAGAAAATCAATTAATTGTAGATGCGGACGGACTCCCAAGATTCAAAAACGGTATTTTTGTAGACCCAATGCAATCTCACTTCTTGGGAGATATGGAACATCCAGATTATAATATTTTTATTGATGACGAGATGAATGAAGCAACCTGTCCACAAGCAAATTCTAATATTGATTTAGAACAAATGAGCATACAAGGACTCGTTAAAACGGGGGATGGTGTTTATGTCTTAGAGCACAAAAGACAAACACTAATCAACCAAACTGTTCGTTCAAATAAAATCAGTGTTAACCCATACAATGTCGTAAACTTTGTAGGCGATGCAACACTACATCCAGAAAGTGATACATGGACTGACACTGAACGATTACCTGTTCGAAACATTTCACAAACAATTGATGCAACACTGGATGGTGCCGATGTAATCGCATCACGAATGGGTACAGTCCTCGCAGGAACAAATCAAACGCTTGATGGACTTATTGCAGGTGCCGGTGAAGCAGATCGAAATGCACGGGCGGCTGTGATGAATCAAGGCGGTTGGTGGTGGAACCGGGCCGGTCGAGCAGCCTGGATGGGACAATTGGCAAATAATGCTTTTCTAGCGAACAATGCCGGAGAGGGTAACTTCCGTGTGACAGGATGGAGAAGTGGTGGTGGTCGTAGACGGGATAGATGGAATCAAGTTCGTGTACAACGATTCCAAGCATCTACAGTTACCACAACTTCAGAAGCAGACTTAGGTGACCGTGTTGTTAGTACTCGAGCCATTCCATTTATGCGGGCTAAAAACATTCGAATAACCATTACTGGACTCAAACCAAACACTGTCATGTATCCTTACTTCGATGGTAATGATGTTGGTGCTCGATGTACTCCAGCAAATTATCCCACCGCAGCTGAATTTGCAGCAGAAGACATCACCGTAACAACTGGTGCTTCTGGTGGAGAACTAAAGACCGATGCAAACGGAAAACTTGCTTTACATTTCGATTTACCAGCTGGTCAATTCCGAACTGGTCAACGAATGTTCAGAATTACCGATGACCCAAACAATTCCATGCAACTTGCAACTTGTAGTGCAGAGGCAAATTATGTCGCAACAGGTTTGTTGAGAAGTATGCAACGAACTAACATGACTACATCTGTAAGAAGAACCAGATTTATAAGAGGTGCAGCAGAATGGCGAGATGTCAATATAGCTGCCTCAAGATGGGTTGACCCAGTTGCACAAACTATTATGATTAGTGCTGATGAATATCCAAATGGGGTATTTGTTCGAGATGTTGATTTATTCTTTGCAAACAAAGATGAATCACTTCCGGTTTCGGTGGAAATTAGACCATCGGTAAATGGTTATCCATCTTCAGGAGAACACATTCCAATGGCGAAGGTGGTCAAAGACCCCGAAGATGTTGTAGCAACCACAGATTGGTCGGGCCACTGGAGCACTCACACTACTCGGTTCAAATTCAAAACTCCGATTTACCTAACTCCGGGCGAATATGCAATTGTTGTCATTTCAAACAGTGACCTTTATGAAGTATGGCACTCAACTATGGGTGAATATAAACTGAATACCGATGGAACGGTTGGTACTACTAAAGTTACAGAACAACCATACATGGGTTCATTCTTCAAATCACAAAATGCAAGCACATGGACAGCAGACCAAAACTCTGACCTATGTTTCCGTCTGGGTATTTGTAACTTCAAGACTGATACAAATCCTGACATGACAGGACAATTAGACCTAAAACCAGTATTGTCAAGTGTTGCAGATGCGGCCGCCCAACATCTGCACAGTTATGGTTTAACTGCTAATGGTGGGGATTATAGAATCAACAGATTCCATAAACTATGGCCACACTTTACTGACCAGAAACCAGGCGAAACTTCTTTAAGACATGAGACTTTGGTAAGAACCGAAGGACAAATCTCCACTGATGCAGAAAATACATATGAAACTGTTGCGACACAAAATGAATCTGAAGTTATTCTTAACAAAAGAAAAGCTGTTGTTGTTGCCAATGATGCAGGTCTTATGTCAACTGATGAGAGACAATCACTTATCCACAAGATTCACTTCGCTGGGTCGGAATTCTTAACTCCAGTTATTGACGGACAAAGAATGTCAATATCCGTAACAGAACATCTTATCAACAATAATAAGAATCTAGATGTTGTTTATGAGCAAGTAGTTGTTAATGGAGTTACAGGAAATGGTTCGGTAAATGCAGACCTTTCAGGAAACTACAACGGTGAGTTTGAACCAAACTCCTTTGGAAATAATTCTCCAATTGCAAGATATATTTCCAGACCTGTACCACTTGATGAAGATTTGGAAGCACTAGGATTAAGTGTATTTTTGAGTCAAGAAGTGCCACTCGGAACAGACATTCATGTGTTTGCTAGATTCTTAAACAGAGACTCAGAGGAAAATATTCGAAGACAAAAGTTTGTTCGATTGCTTCCCACCAAAGAATATCCAAAAGAATATGGCGTGAGAGAAATTGAGTATAAACTGAATGCAGAGGAAGCTTTTGGTACATTCCAAGTTAAATTTGTATTGTATGCAGATCCAGAGAATAGTGTAATCCCACTAGTAACCGACTTGAGAGCTATAGCAGTAACATGAGTAGAATTCCAGTAAAAGATCGAGGTGACATTTATAGAGATTCAGAATCTTCCGCTATCATATCTCAAGATATTTCTTCATATGAACAAAGAAAAATAATACTTAAACAAAAGCAGGAAGAAAAAAACGAGATAAATAATCTTAAGGATGAAGTTGCAGAACTGAAATCTCTCTTAAGAGAACTAATCGAAAAGGGTAATTCATAATGCCATACACCGGCCCACACAATCAACTTAATCAAGTTGTTCTTTCAGACACACTCAACGAGTGGCGTGAAAAGAGCAATCAACATGTTGATATTCTCAACAACCTCAAGATTTATGATGTGGTTGCCGGTGACGGTATCACCTTCAGTCGAACTGGTGGTTCTGTAACCCTTGAGATTGCTCCAAATTTATCTGACGGAATTACCATTGCTGGTGACCTTGTTGTTCAGGGTAACATCACATTTACTGGTACTGCTGCTCAATTTGACACAACGGTATTTACTGTTGATGACCACCAAATTGAACTTGGTGCCTCTGGTTCAAATAATGCTGCAGGTGCGAATGACGCTGGTGTAAATGATGGCGGTATCATTCTAAAATCTACCCAAGGTGATAAGAAATGGACATGGTTAAACAGCATTGCGGGACACCAATCTTGGTTTACATCAGAACATCTTGGCATCTCTTCGGGTAAAGCAATATTTGGTGAAGATAATTTTGTACGATTCCATAACAGTGATTCAAATGGTATGCATATTGAATTCCGTGCAGACCAATCTTCAAGTAGAGTTGCAGATTTGTCCTATGCTACCGGAGCAACTGGTGCAATTTATAATAATGCATTCGGTAATGGCACGGGAACTGGTGGTATCAGAATGCGACAAGACGGCACCGTTGAAATTCTCAAGGGTGTTAATAGAATAGTTGTAGATCAGGAATCTCATGGATTTGTTCATGGTGAAGTTGTAAGGTGGGACGGCACAAATTATGTAAAAGCACAAGCCAATTCTGAAGCAAATGCCGAAATTATGGGTGTTGTGGACAGATATGGTATGTTCAACTCGAACCAATTTGTTCTTGTTACACACGGAGAAATTAAAGGATTTTCTGCTGGTGCTGGTGAAGGTGGTAACGAAGGAATTAAACTCACCAGTGGTGAAATTCACTTCCTAGACCCAGATACAGCAGGTAACTTAGTTATTCAACGACCATCTTCAAAGGGTCAAGTTATAAAACCCGTTCTGATGTCACTGTCAGAGGAAGTTGGTTATGTTGTAAATTACATTGGTGGACTTGTTCCAGACCAAGACATTGTTGCTAACTCTGTCCCCCAGACATGGAGAATTATTGGTGACGGAAGTAATTCTTTGTTTGGACTTTCTGGTAGTAACAGTAGTATAGCAGGTTCACATATCGTTTCAATTAATGGTGTAATGCAAATCCCAGAAAACGATGGTGGTACTATTGGTGCAGGAACAGGAATCACATTCGGTGTTACTGGTGGTACAGGGCCTGCAAGTTTCAGAATTGTTGAAGGTGTTGGTGGATTTACCGGAATGGGCAACGGTAACAGAATTGAATTTGTTGAACCACCAGTGTCGGGTGCAGAAATTGTTGTTGTCAACCAATCTCTTACGAAACCTTTTGAAGCAATCAAAGAAACATATCTTCGTTCAACTGGCACAACCGAACAACGGTTACTGGTTAACCGATTGGGTGACTATGTTTCTGTCAAGGATTATGGTGCAGTCGGTGATGGTACAA
>MDSZ01257597.1_pt1 | contig 14903 bp, 15 predicted proteins | sample 811201 | NCBI WGS metagenome assembly MDSZ01 (sample SAMN05326647, study PRJNA326480) | marine metagenome | isolation source: seawater | place: Indian Ocean: North | collected 2010
ATTTCTCTACCTCTAAATCGGACGCTTATTTTAGTCTTATCTCCAGCAATAATAAAGCTTTTAATTTTTTTAAGCTTTATGTTGTAGTCACCCGTATCTGTAGATGGTCTGAATTTAATTTCTTTTGCTGAATTTTTTTTTGTTTTTTTTCTAGATGAAGAAATATTCTTCTTTTTACCAAATAAGTATTTTCCGTAGTCCAATAACTTACAAACAACTGGATCAGACCCATCTGGTGAAACCTGAACTAAATCCAGAGAACAATCCTCGGCAGTAGATAGAGCTGTATCAATATTTACGAGTCCTTTTTTATTGCCATTTTGATCAATAAGTATTACTTCAGATGCTTTGATCTCATTATTTATTGGAGATTTATTTTTCTTTTTAATATTAATATTATTTACCCTGAAAATAGTAATTATTTAGAAGAGCATGAATTGTGAGTGAGGAATCAATAGGAAAGTTCTTTGGCAATTCATTTGGTGAGATTTTATACCAAAAGAGGTTATTCGTAAATTTATTCAAGGTTGAAGTTTATAGGAATCCCATTTTCCATCAATTAATTCAAAAGCATCTCGTGAATTTAGTCTAAATCTTTGACCCTTCCAAAATTCAAAATAGTAGGGAACAAAAGCATAACCCCCCCAAAATTCTGGTCTAATACCGAGATCAGCATTTTGTAGAGTTTTTTCAAAGTTTTTTATTACAGTCTCATAGTCATCAATTTTTTTTGATTGCTTAGAACTTATAGCAAGTGCATTCTTCTTTTTGTCTCTATTTTTAAAATGCTTGTCAGATAATGAGGAAGATATTTTATTAATCTTTGCCTTAATCCTAATCTGGACATTTATTGATTCCCAAAAAATTAATGCAGAAATCTGTTTATGTGTTTCAAATGATCTTGCTTTGGGTGATTCGTAATTAGTAAAAAAAATCCATTTATCATCTAAAATGTATTTAAGATTTACAAATCGTGAATCAACTTCATTTGCTTCTTTATTGAAAGAACTTATTGAAACAGCATTAATTGGGTTTTGAGATAAGGACAAAGCATGATCATAATATTTTACAAAATTATTATAAGGCTCATTATTTGGGATATTTTTAATTGAAATCATTTAATGTCCCCCTCCTCTTAGTATTAAATTAATACCCTTCCAAATTATCCACAAGTCTAGAAAGAGGAGCGCAAGTGATGATTTTTTCAGATATTGATCTATATATTCATATTCATATTTTGAATTTCCCATTTCAGTTGTACCTTTATTTATATGACCCAAACCAAGCAAGCCACCCTTAAGAAGAAATCTCGTCACATTTCCTTGGTCTAAATCTCTTTCATAATGCAAGACTGAGAGCGGTCTTGGTCCTACTATACTCATATCACCTTTTAAAACGCTCCAAAATTGTGGTAACTCATCCAAATACCATTTTTTAACAAATGAGCCTACATAAGTTCTGCTATTTGAATTCCACTCTGCAGAAAATGCCAGCCAATCATGTTTTTTTGCACCCTCTTGATCTATGTATTTTTCTTTTACCAATCTAATCTTATATTTTTTAATTCTTTTTCCGGCACTGATACCCCAATAATAAAAAAACATTGGTCCTTTATTTTCAGGGATAAAAAAACCTTCAATCATATAAGCAATTTTTATCAGAGATAAAATTGGTATGCTTGATAATAACATTATAAATGCAACAAATTTGTCAAAAAGAACTTTAAAGAATCTCGAGGGCAAAGGTTGGTCTAGGTCAAAAATATAGCTATATTTCTGTCTAACTTCATCTGATGGAGGTTTATATGGAAATGCTTCTGTTGGTTCAATTTTGTTAATCACAGTTATAAATCTCCAATTACCACTCTTCAGGACAATCTCTTTTCCAATCTAATAATGCCTCATCTAAACTGTAGAGATATTGATAAAAGTTTTCTTTAAGAAATTTTGGTTTTATGTCATTTGATCTTGTGAGTTTCATAATTCTAACTGGACTAAAGGGGTGTTCAAGTTTAAGTGGTCTCGTCAAAAATTCTATAAAGTAAGAAATAAACAATAACACTCTAAATGGCAATCTTGGAATAATTGACTTTTTGTTTAATATTTTCAATATACATTGAACATACTCTTCAATAGAGGGTCCTGGGTCCATTGTTCCATTAAGCAGGACAACTTTTTTTTTCTTACTTTTTGCTATGTCTCTACTCCAAGTCATTACATTACAAAGTTCCTTAACATATATACCTGCTTTTCTTACATCTTTATTACCCATGTAAATAAAATAATTTTTCTTTAATGCTTTAATTAGCCTTGATACATTTCCTCCCTCACCTGGTCCAAAGACAACTCCAGGTCTTGCTATAACAAGTAATCTATTTTCTGAATCTCTTTCAAACCAAGCATTATGGATCTTTTCAGCAACTAATTTAGAACTTCCATAAGCTGAGGTTGGAACCGGGAGTGTATTCTCATCTTTTTGAGTATTTTCAGAACCATATGGTGAAATTGAACTTGAAAAAATTATTGAATTACAATTATTTTTTTCGGCCCACTTACATATATTCTCAGCCCCATAAATATTAGTTTCGAAATATTCAAAATCCTTATGACCCGGCTCTCTATGGATAGCAGCAAAATTAGCAATTAAATCTATTTGTTCGTTTACTTGCCAATCTATCTCTTTTCTTACATCACATTTAATAAAAGAAACTTTTTTTCCTAGGCCGAAAAATTGTTTTTCTCTAAATGAAGAATTTTTTTCATTAGGTGGAATTAGATCAAGGATAAAAACCTTATCAAAATTAGAGTCTTCGAGTAAATGTTTAGCAAAAAACATTCCAATAAAACCTGAACCACCGAATATAACTGCATTTTTCATTTAAATTTACAAAACTTTCATTAAGAGGAGCTATAATCCTTTCGCATTGAGGTAAGATTCTTTTTGACAATCTTTTAAATCATTTGAAATCATTTCATCTATCATTTCAGATAAGGCAATCTTTGGTTTCCAACCAAGCTCCTTGCGTGCTAGTGAAGCATCACCAATTAAGGAATCAACTTCTGCAGGTCTAAAATATTCCTTATCAATTTTAATAATACATGTTCCAATTGATGGTAATTCAAGTCCCTCAAATCTTGATTCTAGGTAATCTTCAATTATGCCAATCTCATCAATGCCTGTGCCTTCCCATTTAATCTTTAATCCTAGGAGTCTTGCTGAAAGATTTATAAATTCCCTAACACTAATTTGATTTCCGGTTGCAATCACATAGTCTTTAGGTTTATCTTGTTGCAACATTAGCCACTGCATCTCAACATAATCTTTTGCATGCCCCCAGTCACGTTGGGAATCAATATTACCCATATATAGGCATGAATCTAATCCAGAAACAATCCTTGACAACCCTCGAGTAATTTTTCTTGTAACAAAAGTTTCTCCCCTTCTCGAACTTTCATGATTAAATAAGATTCCATTACAAGCATACATATTAAAAGCTTCACGATAATTTATTGTAATCCAATGAGAAAATAATTTACTAACACCATAAGGACTTCTTGGATAAAAGGGGGTGGTTTCCTTTTGAGGTGTTTCTTGAACTAATCCATAAAGTTCTGAAGTTGAAGCTTGATAAAATCTAATTTCTTCAGTCTTCTTCAGATTTTTTATAGCCTCAAGAATTCGAAGCGTGCCGAGTCCGGTAACATTAGCAGTATACTCTGGAGATTCATAACTAACCCCAACATGACTTTGTGCAGCAAGATTGTAGACCTCATCGGGTTGAGTTCTATAAATAATATTTGAAATGTTTTGAGAATCTGATAAATCACCATAATGAAGAAAGAAATTCTCCACATCATAATGGGGATCTTTGTACAAGTGATCAATTCTTCCTGTATTAAAGGATGATGATCTTCTTTTAAGGCCGTGCACGATATACCCCTTTTCTAAAAGACTTTCGGCTAAATAAGATCCATCTTGCCCAGTGATACCTGTTATTAAAGCAACCTTTTTCTTTTCCAATCTTTCTCCTTAAATCTTTTTTAGTAAAAAACTAACTTCTGAAACAGATAAAATACCTGCAAAAAACCTCTCATAAATTCTTGGAAACAAGTTCACCAATTTCTCTAAACCTATAATCCTAGCAGGATTAAATTTTGTGACATCTCTCCAACTTGCATTGCATTCTCTGAAAGAGATGCTTTTTGACAAAAGTTCAAACTTAGTATCATCACTATAGTATTTATAACTTAAATCTCCATTAGTTACAAAGTAATCCATAGATCTATAACCAAGAGGAAATTTATGAGTTGGATCCGTTAAGAAATTATCTGAACTAAAATGAGGTGCAACTATTTCGATCAATCCATTTGCTTTCAAGATTCTATGACACTCTGCAATAGTTTTCTCGATATCTTTTAAATGACTTATCGAGTGAGAAAAAAATATTTTTTCCATAGATGATGTTTCTATTGGCCAAGGATACGTATCAAGATCATGACAAATATCTACGTTCTTATGTGGATATTTGTCAATTCCCAAAGAGGATTTTATTTTTGATGAACCGCAACCAACATCAAGGGTTTTTTCTGAAAATTTATTATGCACAATAATTAGGTTCCATCAATAATTTCAAATAAATCTCTATACTCATCGGAAATTATACTCCAGTCAAAATTTGAAACAAAAAATCTTGCATTTTGACTCATTTTTTTTAATTTTCTTTCATCCTCTAAAATAGAGAGCATAGATTTTGCTAAATCTTCAGTCTCTACTCGTTCCACTAAAATACCAGTATTATTTTTTTCAATTAGAATGGGGTCGATTCCATCTTTGCATCTAAAAAAGATTGCTGGTAACCCCATAGAGTAAGCTTCAAACAGAGTTATGCTGCCCCCGCCCTCCTTAATAGATGGATTAATGAATACTTTTGACGATAGCAGCAATCTATTTACTTCATCATCTTTATTAACATTCTTCATAATTGTTATCTGATCTGAAAGTCCAAATAGATTTATTTGATCAATTAAATTTTTATATTCAGGTCCATTACCAATAATGAGAGAATTAATCTTTGTATCTGGTTTTGTTTTATTTATAAGATTAATTGCATCAATCATTTTATCTACTTTTTTATGTTTAATAAGTCTTCCAAGATATACAAAATCAAATCTCTTCTCAAAAACATTAATTTCATTCTTAAAATTAATACCATTATGAATAAGTTTTATATTTTTTGATGAGGTTGCATCTAATGCTTTATCCATAGATCTTTGAGAAATTACAACAATATTTGAAAATTTTGCATAAATTTTTATTAAGATTTTTTCAAGAAAATATCCTGTCCAACCAATAATTTTTGAATAATTAAACCAAGTGGTTCCCCATATTTCCCACCAGTCAATAACAACTTTTTTTAATTTTATATTTGGTAAAAATAGCCAGTAAAAAAGATGCAAGAATGGCCATTGACCTGACCAAATAATGTTATATTTTTTATAGTCAATCTTTGATTTGTGAAGATGGAAAATAAATTCTAAAGGCTCGAGTTTTCTCCTCTTTCCGTTCTTATTATAAAGTCCTTTAAAACCATTAAGACCAATAAATTTTATTCCATCTTTTATGATAGTATCATTACCTTTCCATGTTTTAAAACAAATCCATTCGATAGAAAAATTATTCTTTAAAAGTCTTTGTGAAACCTCCCATAACCTTTTTTGCCCACCACCATGAACAAAAGGATATGCAACATCATAAACAATTAGTATCCTGTTATTTTTTCTAATATGCACCATTTCCTATCTTTTCATGCAATTTCTTAAGACCTTTTCTTGTTCCGATCTAATGAAATCAATTGATAAAAATTTTTTTGAAAATCTTTTCTGATTTTCTATTATTTTTGCATGATCTTTGGGCAGAAATTCTATTGCTTTAACGAATTCTTTATAACTAGATATTAATTTACCTCTTTTTTTTCCGATAACTTCGGAAACTCCATGCGAATTAAAAGCAATTATTGGAATGTTAATTATCATTGATTCGGCAATTACATAAGAAAAGCCTTCGCCTTTACTTGAAAAAAGAAGAGCTGAGTACTTTTGTTTGAATTTATGATAATTAATTTCATTATCTAGGAATAACTCCCAGCATTCATTTTTAAGTAACATACACTCATCAAAATAATTTAGTTCATTTAAATCTTTTGGGGAAGTTGAATAAACATCCATTTTTACTGAATTTTTTTTATTTTCTGATGAATATCTTATTACATATTCTATAGCCCCCTTTAAATTCTTATGAGGATCAAATCTTCCAATCCAAAATAAATATACATCATAAGGATACTGTTCTGAGAAGTTGACGTTATTTTTGTTTATAAGAATTGGGTTTCTAATAATGGAAAATTTTTTCAAAACAATTCCATGCTTTTCATATCTTATTTTTTCTGCAAATGAGATTAAATATACGAATGCTTTTTTTAAAAAAAAACGGTCATAATGTCGATAAAATTTATCGAAAAATTTATTGCTATCAAGATAATGATTCCCATGAGGAACATACAAGATTGGTAGTGAAAAAATGTTTCCCAAAAAGTGTCCAATTAATCCAGCCTTTCTCCCACTAATAATAATTAATCCATAATTTTTAAATAAAATTGAAATTAAAATATTCCAGGAGTATCTCAAGTAATTTCCTCCACATTGAATTAAGTTTGTATTTCTTGATAGTTTTTTGAAATCATTATCTGAAATAAAGTCTGGAGAAATTATTTCAAAAAAGAATTTTGGATGAAGTTCAGTAAACTCTCTAATAAATTTAGATTCACCACCTGGTCTGAGTGATGATGAAAGAAGTAATATGCTTGAGTCAAAATTTCTTGATTGCTTTGTATTCATTGCTGTCTAATTTATGTAATTGTAATTCATTCAGCAAAAGCGCAACAGCAAACCACAAACCTATAAAAGTCAATCCATTATAAAATGTATATGGAAGAAATATCATGGAAACAAAAAAAATCTGAAATCTTGTTTGAGATAAAATGATAAATCTTGAAATAATAAGCCCAAATAACATCCAAAAAAAGATTCCATAACCAGTAAGAACTTCAAGAGATAAGTTGTGTTGAATTTGAATATTAGAAAAATTATCTATTGCATGATTTGCATAAACGGAATACAAATTTAGTGAATTTACATAACCTGTTCCATAAAGAAGATTACTTTGTGCAATATCAGAATATACTTCCCAATGAACACTCCTAAAATTAGAAAAAATTGCAATGAAATCATAGAAAGGATCAGGAATTAATTGTAAAAATATTGGAAACCAAAAAGGGAGCAACCATGAAATCCAAAATAATATAAAAACAAAATAATTCACAAACCTAGTTTTGAAAAGAAAACATAGAAATCCTGCCAAAATATATAGATATACGCCTTTACTACCTGTCAAAAGAGCAAGAGTTATGAAAATAATCATCGGTACCAAGAGTCTTTTTTTTAGGCATATTGAAGCAATCAGTATGTAAATTATTCCACTATAATTATGATGTCCAAAAATACCATGAAGCCTTACTACCTGGGAATCTAAAAATAGAGTCCTCGATTGAAATCCAATAGTAAAAAATTCAATTAATGTCAGAAAAATAGATATGAACAAAGTTAAGTAGACAAAAAAAGCAAGGTGTGTTTCTCTTTTTAAAAAATTTAATATTAAAAAGGTAGTCAAAAATAATGTAGATATTTTTATTAAGTAAATAAAATCTAGAAGAGATGGATGAGCAAATTGAATCAAAGTGGCAATCAAAAAAATAAAAATAGGGAAAATTATGCTTGGATTAATGTATTTCTTGCCAAAAAACATGATGAAAATTGAGAATATAACGGGGATTACTGAATTAAAATAAACTTGAAAACCCAAAACCTCTCTTATTAGAGACAAGCATAAAAGAACTGCGCAACAATAATACAAGAATGTTTCTTCTCTTTTTCCAATGAGATAGTACTGACTAATCATGTTATTAAATATTGTTTTTTAAGTATAAAGAAAGAATTAAAAACAAATATAAATAAATGATAAATTAAGATAGAAAAAATTAGAGTCCAAATGTCTAATCCAAATAAAAGAGAATTAATGATTAATGACAAAGCATAAAATAAAGAAGCTAAAATTGTTGATATTATTCTTAAATCCTGACAGTTAGCGTGTACAAGCGCAATAGATGGAAAAACAGTAATATATTTAGTGACAACAATAACTACAACTATATAAAAAATAGAGTCCAAGAATATCTTATCTATAATAAATCTAAGAATACCTGAAGCAACAAAAGAAAAAATCAATGCTGTTGCAATGGCAATGAATGTTATTTTTATTATTCTTGGGTAGTCAGAAAAAATTTTATTATTGCTCATCAATAAATTTGAGAATCCTACACATAGAATTGTGCTTCCTAAGATAGCCCTGTTGAACCAAATATAGTTATAAGCATCATTTTCTTCGAGAAACTTTACAGCTAAAATCATGTCACCATAAGCAATGAGTGATCCTAATCCTGAAATTAAAATATAAGGTGCAATTAGTTTTAACTCAGCAGCATCAAAATAAAAAACTGTCTGCTCATAATCTTTAAGAAAATCCTTGGATATCGAAAAAAATAATAAAAATAGTGATGATATTAAAAAGGGCAATGTAGATGAGTAACCTATAATATTGATAAAGATAATCAAAATTATAAAAAAAATAATATTTGTAAATATTTCATTAAAAAAATTGTTTGATCTTGAGGTAACTGCAGAAGAAGCAATGTAAATAGAATAAATTGCTGAAATCATAATAATGCAAAATTCCGAGAGATCTAAAAGATAAAATAAAATTGCAAATACTGTCAAAGTTAATCTTGTAAAAAGATTTAACTTATGTGTTAGGCTAAAAAAACTTGTAAGTTTTCCTTTGTTATCATTTACAAGAATAAATTGGTATATCGGTAATCCTATAAAACCATAGAAAATATTAAATATTGAATAAAAATAAGAAAAATCATTAAACTCATTCTTGCCTTGATTTTCAATAATCAGAAAGATAAAAAATGGCAAGAAGGATAATGCAGATTTGATACCAACGTTCGTTAAATGAGCATTAAGCAAAACTTTTCACCTCATAAAGAGTTTTCACTTAAAATATTTTTCCAGTACTTCAAGCAACTTATGAGCAGATTCTTTGACTTCATCAAAAGTAATGCCTGTACCACTTGGAAGATAAAATCCTTTTTTAGAAAAAAACTCTGCAACTGGGTATGATTCATTCCTGAATAATCCCATTTTTTTGAGTATTGGTTGTTTGTGAAGAGGCCAAAAAAAAGGTCTAGTTCCAATTCCCATTTTTTTTAAGGATATCATTAATTCTTTTGCTTCGAGATTAATTTTTTTTGAAATTATGACTCCATAAACCCAATAAATATTCTCTGAATATGGAGTTTTTTGCTTAGGGCATGTGATTAATTCAGATGAGTCAAGAATATCTGAATAAATTTGACCAATTTGTCTTTTGTGTTTTACAAATTGATCAATTTGTTCTAATTGTGCACATCCTATGGCAGCTTGAATATTTGTCATCCTAAAATTATTTCCCAGCTCATGATGAACAAACCTTTGCTCTTCATTGAAACATAAATTCCTAATGTACCTAGACCTTTCAGCAATCGAAGGATCGTTTGTTACAATCATCCCGCCTTCACCAGTTGTAACAACTTTATTAGCATAGAAACTAAAAGTGCTCACATGACCGAAACTACCGCAGGGCTTATCCAAATAAAATTGACCGGCCATTTCTGCAGCATCTTCAATGAGAAATAAATTATATTTTTGAATAATCTTCTCTATTTTTTCCATATTACATGGGTGTCCAAAAATATGAACAACCATAATGGCTTTTGTTCTTTCAGTAATCTTTTCCTCTATCAATTCGCAATCTATGTTCCAAGTATCCAATTCCATATCGACAAGAATAGGTATTGCACCAACATTTAAGACTGCCATAACACATGAAATAATAGTGTGGGTTGGTAAGATAACTTCGTCACCTGGGCCTATGTCCAATGCCTGCAGAGCAACAAAAAGTGCGGCAGTACCATTTGAAACCGCAATACCATGTTCTCTATTTACACTTCTTGAAAAATCTTTTTCAAACTTCTTTAAATATGCTCCATCAGTTAACCAGCCATCTTTAAGGGCTTCAGTAACATATTTGACTTCATTACCATTGACGGCAGGCCTGTTAACAGGAATCATTTAAATCTCTCTTTATCCATATTTCCAACATATGGTCCTTGTTTGACTTCAATGATCTCACTTTTTTCAATAAACTCAAAAGAATGTCCTCCTCCAACTAACAAAAGAAAATCACCTTTTTCCAAAATAAATTCTTCAAATGGAATCTTTTCTGAAAATAGTTTAACTTTGACACGACCACTTTTTAAAAAAATGGTCTCGCAGGTAGAAAAAATGTTTCTTTTATATGTCTTATGCTGGTGGGGGGAAATGAAATATCCCTTTTCTCTTTGCATATAGCCTAGCTGCATTTCTAAAATTTCATCAGTCAAAAATTCAATTCCTTCGCTTGAAAAGTCTGACTTGAGAAGAGTGGCATGAAGTTTATCATTATAAAAAAATTCCTTGTATGAAGGATTATTTTTCATCTTAATATTAGGTGACACAAGTTTACGAATTGATGAAGATGAAATCTCGGTAGTATAGTCAAAATAAATAACCTCAGCATCATGTTTTGATAGTTTTTTCTCGTAACTAACCCACTTTGGATGGCCTTTCCAATCATCCCCCACAAAAAGTTTGTCATATTTAATAACTTCCCATGCTTTGTACTTATCAAAGTCAGTTTGTTCTACAACTTCATCTACAAATTTAGTTGATAAAAGTATTTCCTTTCTGTCCTCGTAACAATAATAAGGGGCCTTGCCTTTAGATTTTGCCAATTCATCTGTTGACAGGCCAACAATTAAGTAATCACACTGAGATTTAGCCTTTTGAATTAATCTAACATGGCCAATGTGAAATAAGTCAAAGACTCCACAAGCATACCCAATGATTCTTTTATTCATTTTCAAAATTCTCCTGAATTGCTATGGTATAGAATTTTTTGAGGCTCCAAAAAAAATTAATAAATAAAATGAATAAAATGAAAAAGGCTAAGATTTTAATTTCAAAAAAGTAATAAATGATTGGAATTAGTAAAATCGATCCAGGCTTTATAAATGGGAGTTTGAAAACTAGACTAAGAATAGCCTGCAAGTACGATATCTTTTTTGAATACATTGTTTTGACTTTAAAGTTACTGACATTGAAAAAAATATCGAAAGAGCAAAGGCAAATTATCAAAACTAAAAACTCAATTCCAATATTAAAAAATAATGAAGTATATGTGTAATAAGATATTACACAGAACAAAAAAATATATTTATCCAAAATTGCTCCTAAAGAGGATGTTTTATCTTGCATTCTCGCAATTTCTCCATCAATAACATCAAAAAAATAACCTAAGTGCCATAATATTGGAACGCAATAGATGGAAATACTTTTTGGAAAAAACAAAACACAAGAAATACTTAATAGAAAAATAAATAAGGAAAGAAAAGTAACTGACAAAGCACTCACACCTATTTTCAAAAATAAATCACTTATATAAATCGATACTTTTCTATATGTAAAATAAGTAAAATAATCCGCATTTTTATATTTCTTTTGAGCTTTTGATCTTTTTTCTCTGATAGTCTCATTATCAAAAAAACATGATGGAAATTTATTATTTATCTCATTCATCTCAATTAGATTCTCTATTTGTTAGCTTTGCAGAAAAATTTCCAACTGTTTTCAATACTTTTTTCAATAGGGATTGAGGAAATCCAAGATAACTTTTCTTTCGCTAGTGAAGGGTTTGCAATGCATGTCCCAACATCTCCTGGCCTTCTATTTACAAACTTATAATTGATCTTTCTACCAATAATTTCTTGAAAAGTATTTATCATTTCTAAAACGCTTATTCCTATTCCTGACCCTAAATTAAAAACATTTGCTTTAGTCTTATCATATTCGTTTTCCTTGAAAATATATTCCAAACTCTTTACGTGCCCATCTGCCACGTCCATTATATCAATGTAGTCTCTAACTCCTGTACCATCAATAGTATCAAAATCATTACCAAATATTTCTAAACTATCTAACCTGCCAGATCCAACCCTTAATAGGAATGGTAGTAAATTATTAGGTTTGTTTGAAGAAAATTCACCAAAGTTACAAGATTCATGACAGCCGATAGGATTAAAATATCTTAAAATGACAACTTCCCAATCTTTATACTTAACTAAATCTCTTAAAATCAACTCTGAAATATATTTACTTTGAGCATATGGATTTTCAGGAAATACGGCATGTTTTTCATCAACTGGGTTATACTTTGGTGTCCCATAAACTGAGGCACTGCTGCTAAAAATTAATTTATTTAAACCAGATTTTTCCATAGCCTCAATAATGCTAATAGTTCCAGAGATATTATTTTGATAATACTTTAAGGGGTACTGTATCGATTCGGAGGGTGATTTTAATGCAGCAAAATGAATAACTGCATCAATCTTTTTTTCTTTTATTATGTTAGAAAGTTTATTAGTTTCAAGAACATCTCCAGCTTCAAAATATATTCTTTTGCCCAAAATCTTACTGATGAGATCCTTTGAATCTATTTTTGAATTTATAAGAGAATCATATAAAAAGACTTTGTGACCAGAGTTACTCAAAGATATTGCTGAATGTCCTCCTATGTATCCAAGACCTCCAGTCAACAGAAGATTCATATAACTTCTTTTTTGGAGAGAACTTTTTTCAATAAAAATATAATTATCGAAAGGGTTAGAGATGCCACAATTGATAACATCAATATTAGAAGCTTATGCGGGCCATGTTTTCTTTCATCTGAAATAGGATCCGAAAGAACCTTGAATAAGTACTCAGGAGTAGTAATAGCAATCGTTTTTTTCTCTATATTTTGCTGTATTAAATAACTTAATCCACTTCTAATTTGATTCAGTTGAGTATTATTATATTCATTTGTTAATATCTCTATTGAATTTTCTGCCTGAATTATATCTTCTTTACGAACACTTTCATTTATTTCACTTATTATGGTATCGACAATTTCTCTGGCAATATCTGGAGAAAAATGCACAAAAGATATCTTAATAAATCCTGTTTTTCTATCAGTTGATATTGTTAAATGGTCTAAAAATTCGATATGAGCAGTCTGAAGAGATGGCAGCCCGTTTTCTGAATACTCTTTAGTATAAATCCATTTCTGCTTTTCAACATTATAGACCTTATTATTGATAATGTTTTCCCTTGTATCTTTGTCCCAGTCACTAACAGCCATTATTTTGAAAAAAATATCATTTTTTGTTGAAATATTTTTGAAAAATTCCAAAGATTTTATTATTTCAATGCCCATTGCAACTCTCTCTTCTTTCTCAGGAGATGAAATTGAAATGCCTGCAATGGAGGCTAGGTCTGAGTAGCTTCCTAAAAAATTAGAATTACTATTAGCTGAAATATCCGCACCAGATAAAACTGCAGAACTTTTGTAAGTATTTGGAACATGAATTAAGACAACTAATGTCAGGATTGTTATAAAAAATGTAAATAAAATAATTTTTATTTTATTTACAATAATTTCTTGGATTAATTCATTTGCAAAATTATCTGATTCTTCACTCATTAGTACTTATAAAATTAAAAATTGGTGCCCAGAGCCGGACTTGAACCGGCACGAAGTTGCCTTCGAGGGATTTTAAGTCCCTTGTGTCTACCAATTCCACCACCTGGGCATAAATTTATTCTTTGCTAAATTTAGACTGTGTATCTAGTTTAGTATAGTTCTTGCTATCAGCTCTTAAAATCTTTTCTTTAAAAAGCTGTTTGATGCTGGCCGGAATAAAATCCTTGATAGAAGATTGTTTCTTTACTGAAATACGATTACGAGATAAATCTAAATTTTCCCACTCAATGGTCTTTAATGTTAACTTTTTTTTGTACCAAAAATTGCCATAAATTTGAGTCCTTTGTCCATGTAAATGTTGATAATTAGCTCTGACTGCGTGGATTGTATCGTTATTTGGTGAAAATACTACGATAGAATTATTTTTATTTTGAACAAATTTTGTTTCACACCAATCCCATGGAAGCCAACACCTCTCAATATCTTTGTTATGCTCCCAAAATTTTTGAATATATTTATACTTATCCTTCAACTGAAGATAATGGGTGTGTATCTCTGCATTCTCAGAATTTTTGAATGGATTAATATTAACCATATAAGTTAACGATTTTCTTCTAATATCTGGATGAGGGCTAATCTCATATCCATCAAAATATTTTTGTATTCCATTATCAAAATAAACATTATTTAAATTGATGGAAAATTTTTCAGCAAGCACCTCTTTAAATTTATTTGAGTTAAAAAAATCATCTACCGATTGAAGAAACTCACTCTTATTCTCTAAAAGCCTAACAGTAAGCCCAAAACTCTCACAAGCGGAATTTGACCTGGAATCGAGTGATTTATGATTATGCCAATTTATATACTCTTTCTCACTGGATATACATCCTGGAAAATCAATAATTTTATACCCATTCTTAAAAACCTCATCAAATAAAGATTGATCATCAGACATCTTGTTTAAGTTGATAGCTTTATCATTGATGATTGCATCAAAATGTTCGCCCGAAAAAAAATCCTCGATATAAATTGCATCAAAAGGCATTGCCTTTATAGATGATGAACTTATCTTTTCTAATAAATAATCGAACATTTGCGTCATATTTTAATTGGAATTACTCCAATAAACC
>MDSZ01191260.1_pt1 | contig 14902 bp, 13 predicted proteins | sample 811201 | NCBI WGS metagenome assembly MDSZ01 (sample SAMN05326647, study PRJNA326480) | marine metagenome | isolation source: seawater | place: Indian Ocean: North | collected 2010
AATATTTGATAAAACCATTCTGAAGGTTTCATCAAGAACACTTCTGGTTTTGGAATTATTTGATTCAGTTTTGATATTTGTTATATACGGTATTTCACCTATAATTGGTAAATCTGGAAAAAGATCAGATAAATGTTCTCTGGTATGTATTTTTGTATCAAATGTAAATTTGATAAATAAAAATAGGCCTGGTATTAATAGCCCGAGTAATAATGCGCCAAAATAGACAAGTATAGGAACAGGGAAAACTGGATAGTATGAATTTTTTGCAGAATCAATAATTTTGATTGATGGTTTGATTACTGCGAAGTTTATTGCAGCTTCTTCTCTTTTTTGTAATAATAATAAAAATAATGATTCTTTTATTTCAAGCTCTCTGTTTATGGATCTTAAAATCTTTTCATTTTCGGGCATATTTTTGTATTGATTTTCAAATTCGAGTTCCTTTGAGACTAGGCTAGAAATTTTAATGTTAAGGTTTTGTATGTACAAATTAAGAGACTGAATGATATTTTGCATTGAATTGTCTATCTGTTTATTATAACTACTTATTGTATAATTATTTTCTCCTGCTGTGATTAAGAACCTATCCCTATCTCTTAAAATCAAATTATGATTGCTAATTAATGAATTTATATTATCATTTTCCAAACCTATGTTGAAGGGTAAATATTCAATGTCTCCGTTTTTTAATGTCTCAATTAAATACTTAGAAATCTCCAACTGTTCATTTGATTTAAAGATATCAGAATCATAAATTGATTTTTGATTCATATTTAATTGAGCATCGAATTCTACGTCTGTCAAATTATTAAATTCTTTAAATTCTTTTTTTCTAAGTTCTATTGTCTCTAACTGCCCATTTAGTAAATCAAATCTTCCATCAACAAAATCAATAGTTCGCTTGTAAACTAATCTTCTATCGAGTATACCATCATTATCAAACTCAAAAATCAAAGTATTTATATAATCATTAGCTATTTTTGGATTAGATAACCTTAATACTAGTTCCAATTGATCACTATCTTTTCCAGTTTCATTGATTTTTACTAAACTAACAAACCTGTCTACAACAAAATCAAATGGCTTAATGATTATAGATTTTTTTACTCCATCTAACTTTTCTATCGGATCTCTGATACTTATATCGAAAGGTAGATTATGATTGTATGTTTCAGAACTAAATCCTTTAAACTTAACAGAACTCACAAAATCACTAAATTCATTGTATTCAATAATTTCCATAGCTTCATCAGATAAAATGAACTCATATTTTAAACCTTTTGTTATTGTATCAGTATTTATTTTGAAATTAAAGTCATAATCATTAAACCATTCGGTTGAATGATTTTGTGTATTTTTTATGTTACCAATTGTATAAAATTCAACGTTAGATTTTAATTTTTTAACAACCTCTTTATGAATTTTATTCGATGATAAAACTCCCATTTCATTTTGTAAATTTATCATTGATCTATTAAAGATTGTCATAGCAGTTGGCAAAGCCATCTCAGAATCCATGGCATCATCAATTATCTCAATTCTTGCTGTGGATTCATATTTAAAGTCTGCATAGCGTAAATAGAAAAAAGCTAGAATCAAAGTCATTAGCACAGATGCAATAAAATATCTGTAAAAAGACAGATATCTCATTACATATTTAACATTGATGATATTTTGTTCATTTTGATAATTTGAAATATTTTTTTGTGAACTCATAATCAAAAAAATTATCTATTACCAATTACAATTATAGAGGATAATACAAAGGATAAAAGGCTTAGCAGTGTGCCAGAATTTCCTATAATACCGGCATTTTTAATTCTGTTGCGATTAGGATTAACAATTATAATATCACCAGAGAAAATTTGGAAAGAATCACTTTCAATAAAATCACTTTTTGTTAAATCTATATTAAATACTTCTCTTGTGATTGAATTGTCTGATAAAAGTTTATTTCTTAATATTTTGATTTGATCTCTTTTGCCATTAATTGTTAAATCACCAGCCATACCGATAGCCTCTAAAATATTAATATTATTTTTGAAAAAATCATACTTTCCAGGCTTATTAACTTCACCTAAAATAACAAAATGAGTATTAAGTAACTTAACATCAACAATTGGATCATTTAAAATTTTTGAATCAATTATAATTTTTTTTATAAGATTCGATGCTTCTGAAACGCTTAAGTTTTGAACATAAACCTCTCCAATGGAGTGATAGTTAATATATCCTTTCTGATCGACTTGGAAACCATTGTAAAGCAATATTTCTTTAGAATTGGTCATATTTGAAGACAATGGATTGAATTCGACTGTTGTTTGTGGGTCCTTCGACAAAATTGATATTTTTAACACATCATCTTTTTGTATTTTATAATCTTGGTAGTTTACTTGATACTCAGATTGATTGGCAATATCTTGCATATACAAAATATCTTTTTTTGTAGAGCAATTATAAAAACATAGTGCTAAAGCAATTATAAATAGATTTTTAACCCTCATCCTTATAAATTTAATTAGATTTAGGCTCACGAATATAAATTAATAAATTTAAAATATATAATGAATGTTAAATTTTCATAAAGAAGAAAAAACAATTATTGAAATTTTATTCAACGACCAAGTACCTAGCAAGGTTAATTTCCAAAATTTTAACTTTGATAAATTCGTCAAAATATGCAGCTCTCACCTGTTGTTGCCATTAATTTATTCTAAGCTGAAGGAGAAAAAACTTTTAAAATCGATTCCTTTAAACCTAAAAACTTATTTAAATGAAATTCATAACATAAATTATGAAAGAAACAAAAATTTAATAAAAGAAGTATTAGTAATAATTGATCTCCTTGATAAAAATAAAATCGATTATGTTCTTCTCAAGGGTTCTGCACACGTGCTAACTAATGTTTATAATAATATTGGTGATAGGATGATTGGTGATATAGATATACTTGTTGATAAGAAAAAAGGGGCTGAAACTGTTTTACTTTTGAAAAATTTAGGTTATTATAATTTAACAGATGATATTTTTTTTGATTTCAGACATCTAAATAGACTAATAAATAAAAAGAAAATCTTTGCAGTTGAAATTCATACAAGGCTTTTTGATAAACATAAAAATATTATTGATATCAATGACATTGAAAAAATTAATAATGTAACAGTTTTTAAAAGGAAAACGAGTGCTGATTATAATATTTATAATGACCAAATTAATGATTTTGGATATTTAAAAAATAATTATAGCTACAGAAGTATTTATGATTTTTTAATACTTAGCGAAAAAAAATATCCTCAAAGAAAGAATAAGATAAAACTAGATAAATTTAAAAAAAGATATTTTACAATTGGTAGAGAGTTGGGTATACGTTTTTTTAGAAATTATAATTTTGAAACTGATTACTTTAGTTCAATTAGATTTAGGATTAGTAAAAAAATAAAGATTTACAAAAAGATGGAAAGACTTATCATTAACATAGTTCAAATTATCGTTAATTTACCAAAAAAAATCACAAAGCTACAGGACAAAAAATACAGAATTTATCTTTTTAAAAAAATTAAATCTCAATAACCTCGGCTTTATCCCATTCAATTATTTCATTTGCTCTTCTTAAATCACAAAAGGTACATTGCTTTAGCCATTTTTCTAATTTAGAGCGGGCATTTTTAATTCCCACATAGGATTTAAATGTTCTAAATTTCGATAATCCAGGAACAATAGGTTGATTAATGTCAAAATCTCTAGGGTGAAAATAAGTCATTATATAATCAGCACTTTTAGACCATTCTCTAATAAGTTTATAAGGAATAAGCCTAAAATATCCTCCTCCAGAATATATTATTGGAAATCCGAAAATAGTGTGAGTATTAATTGGAAACTCTTTAAGAGTAGCACTATTATATTTTAGTATTGAGGGCTTTGCATGTTTGTATTTTGGCATCCCACCGTGAGCACGACCTGCAGGAAAAACAGATGAATCATATTTTATTCCAAGTTCATATAGTGCTTCAAAAGCCCATTTATTTTTTTCTGTTATAGAAAATCCTGGAGCTCTGAAAGAATTAACTTTTAAGCCAGTACAATCTTCAATAGTTTTTATGGATTTGTCAATATCATTAAAAAACTCCTCTCTTCTCATTTCATAAGCTAATTGATGCATGTGAGAGTGAGTTCCAATTTCAAATCCTCTATCGTTAATCTTCTTTACAATGTTAGGATAATTCTGTGCTACCCAACCCAACACAAAAAAAGTAGCACTAACTTCGGCTTCATCAACAATATCCAAAATAGTTTCAACACCGTACTCTAGTCTTGATTCATAATTAGACCAATTTTTTTCTGTCTTAGTGTGAGTATGATCCAAAATATGAAACCAATCCTCTATGTCAAATGTCAGAATCTTCACTAGAAAAATTTATTATTATTTTTAAACTCAATTACATCTTTCCTTGAGGGGAAAGAATAATACGAACTATTTTCATTAGGATTTTCTATAAGTTTTACTTTATTATGATGAATTAAGTCGATAGACTTAGCAATTAATTCCATACCGACCCTTTTTGTGTCTCTGATTAAATCAGCATGAGTTTGATTATTGATTTTAATTTCTTTTTGAGTTATTATTGGGCCACTGTCAATTCCTTCATCTACATAAAATACTGAGACACCTGTTCTTTTTTCATTGTTTTTTAAAACCCAAAAGGTAGGCATCAATCCTCTATATTTTGGAAGTAGAGCCGTGTGTAGGTTAATACATCCCATAGGAGCTAAATTTATAATTTGTTTTTTAAAGATCTGGTTACCCAAAACAGAAACTAGAATATCTGGTTTATAAGAATTTATAATATTTATTGAACTAGGAGAATTAATATTTTCTGAAATAGTGATTTTTGGAATTTCATGATATTTCAAGACACTATTCATCTTATTCCTAAAATCAAATATTGAAAAAATATATTTTATGCTATAATGCATAAAAAAATTTATTCCAAATATTTTATAAGTCTTAACTGCTTTTCTAAAAAAACTTTCTTTTTTACCGAACGGTGATACTGCAGTTAAAACACAACCAACAATTTTGGAATGAGCTGGTAATATTTTTATTAGGTAATCAAAATTTTTTCCAAGATAAAAAGGCTCATTCTGTGTTATTACAACTATTCTCATAATTTTCTGGCTTTTGAATACCAAGTTGATCTAAGTTTCTTGACATTATTACTTTGAATCCAATTAAGAGTATTTTTAATAGATATATCAAAATTATAAATAGGACTGAAGCCTTTTTTTCTGATTTTATCTGAGATAAAAAAGGTGGATTGAGTAAATTTTTTTACGCGTTTTGAATTAATTTTTAAATCCTTTTTTAAAATTTTTTCAAATAAATCAATAGGAAAAGTTATTAATGATGTAATTATTAAAGGTATTTTAACTGGATATTTTAAATTTAAAATATTACAGATTTTGTATGATAATAATTCTGTCGTAATTTGCGGATAATCGCAATAATTGTATTCAAAATATTTAAGTTTTAGATTGTCAATACAAAACAAAACAGAGTCAACCACATTTTTAACATATGCTATTGATTTAATATTATCCCCACTACCAATAATTGCGTAAAATCTTGATTTAATTTGAAGTATTAAATTATAAACGTTACCAAAATTATTTTCACCAAATACAACTGCTGGTCTGATAATAATAACTCTGCAACTTGGATTATCTAAACTCCATTTTTGAATAATTTTTTCTGCCTCCAATTTTGATTTGCCATAATCATTTATTGGATTTTTTGAGGAATTTTCGTCTTTACCATCTACAGAATTACCATAAATAGCAACGCTAGAGAAAAACACAAAAGTTTTGATATTATTTTTTTTCACGTATTCTAAAACATTTAAAGTACCTTCAACATTTGTTCGAAAAAAATGTTTTTGAAAGTCAAAATGTACAGCGGCTAAGTGAATCATTGTAATATCATTATCGATATTTAACTCTTTTGAAAGAAATTTATCTTTATCTAAAATATTAATACACTTAAAATTTTTATTCGGTGTGTTTGGTGCGTTAATATCATAATTAAAGATTATAGAATTACCCAATTTCTGTGAAAAATGTGATCCAATAAATCCACTGCCACCAGTTAAAATATATTTCATAATTCAATATTATTTATGTTTTTTTTCCAAAATGAATAAAAATATTTTTCATCTGAATATCTATAAAATTTATGAATTATTTGATTGGAAATAAAATTATATTTTTCAGAACTATAACCATTAATGATCCTTGCTAGGTTAGTATAATTAGAATTAATTAATTCGAAACCATAGTCCTTTTGGATAAAATGTTGAGTTGGAATGTTCATGACCAGTGGAATTAAGCCGCAACTTAAGGCTTCTAATAATGATAAGGAAAGTCCTTCTCTCGGGCTCAAAGAAATATAAAATCTACATTTTTCTTTAATAATTTTCTTAATGGAATTTTGAGTTAAAGAACCGTGTATGATGATATTTGGATTATTTAATTTTATAAGCTTCGGGTATAGTTGGCCGTCTCCAATTAGATGTAGTGTTTTCCCAGCTATTTTTTTTTGCCAAAAATCAACCAAATTATTTACTCCCTTGGAACTTTCTAATCTCCCAAAGTAAATAAAATCTTTATTATTATTATTCAAACTAACATCACTAAATGAAGAAAAATTTCTAAGTAAGGTTAATCTAAACTTGATATTAAACATTTTATACAAATCATCGCTTACAATTACAATTTCAGAGTTAGTTAGTCTCAAAAAATTTACAATAATTCTAGTAACAAATTTAATTCTACCAGGCCCATGAATGACAATCAAATCCTTTGAAAAGGGTCTTAAAAATTTTAGGCATGCTGCTCTTAGATCATGAAAAATAACTTTATTTTCATTATTGATAATTTTTAATAATGAATTAAAACTTATTTTTTTTATTGAAACAAAGTCAACACCAAATTTCTTGCTTAAATTTCTAACATAAATTTCAGCACCTCCAAATTCCTTGTCACTATACAATATTGATTTCATTTTATGTTTTTGAGATATTTTTTAACATCTGTAATATAGCCAACTTTGAATTTGTTATAAAATATCTTTTTTTCCCATTTTAAAGTATCACTGTTCAAAGCAATAAGAAATTTAGAATCGTAATTATACCGTAACAAATTACTTTTGTATCCAATCAAGTTAGTGGTTTTAGAAAATATATGATCAACAACAAATACATTTTTAAATGTATTAAATTTTTTATGTTTTGATCTTGGGTGAATTTTTACATAAAGTTTTTTAATCTTGTACTTATTTATTAATTCTTTTATCAAATATTGCTCTTTGAGTTTACTAATGCCTAAAGTCTTTGATAAAGGTTCATCTACATAAAAAAAATCACAAGCTTGGTCACTTATTTTAATTTCATAAGGCGAACCATAGATGAGTGGGTTAGGGTCAGAACATTTAAAATAATTTGAATTTTTATAAATTTCTTTTATTCTGTTTTTATAGTAATCTGTGAAATAAAAACAGTTTAAATTAGTTAAATAAAATTTTTTAAAAAATAGAGGAATCATAAAAATAATCGAGCATGACCACAAAAAAAATTTTAAAGAATTATTTTTGATATAATTAAAATTAAAAAATTGATTGTTTTCGGTAAATGCGTGTTGTAATACAACAATTTTTTTTGCTCTATTTTTAAGAAATTTCAACAGAAAAATATCGGGAACTCTCGATGCCACAAAAATGATTTCATATTTATTTAATTCTAAAAAATATAATTTCAAAAATGAAAGTGGATTTTGGTGTGTGATAAAAATTTTACAATTGTATATTTTACTAGTAAATCTGTGATATTCAATTTTTGTATCTAAAATCGCTATCCTTTTCATGTTCGTTTATTATTTAAAACAACCCAAAATAATGGAGATACAACAGATATTTTAGTAAAGACTAAAACTAAAAGATTTAAATCTTTAATACACCTCATAGAAATATAAATAATAATTGGAAATGAAAATATTCCTGCATAAATAAAAAGAAAAATGATTGGCCCTAAATCATAAGCCACATAATTTGATAAGTTTTCATAAAATCCTGCAAAATAAAAATTATCTAAATACTTAAATAATAATTCGAATCGACTGTAATTTTGAATCCCAATATCAAAGTAGTTATTAATTTTATTTAAAGCGAATTGATTCAAAAATTCGTAAATAAAAAAACCTAGGGGGATAAAAATTAAAAAAATATACTTGGCTTTTTTTAAAAATGGTATTAAAATCAATATGAATAACACTGATATTACACTAAAAGTGAATAATGATGCTAATATTGATAAAAAAACATATTTAATGTTTTCAGATGTTTTTTCTCTCAAAAGAAGAATCGCAATAATTAGATAATGAATAGCAAAAGTTGATGGTTCTTGAAAAATACCACTAGGCCTGAAGTTTATGAGAGTGTTATTTTGAACATAATGTCTAGATTCTCCGTAAATAAAATCAGGAATGAAATCATATCCGGTTTGGAGTATGCTTACTACTGATAAGAGATGAAAAAATATGAATATAAATAAAATAGTTTTTAAACTTTTATTACTAATTGATATTTTATTTACTGATATAAGTATACTGACAACAACATAAAAAATTGTAGGATCAAATTCAGTCGAGAAAAAAAGTTTTGAAAAAATTATAGGAACACAAAAAAGCAAAGAATAAAAATAAAAACTTGAGCTCAAGTATTTAAAATTTGGAATTGTAAGAATTAAAAGGGCTATGGGGATTATAAACTTCGATCCAAATACCGGTATAGTAAATAAAAATAATAATATTGTTCTCAGAAGATTCATTTATTAAATTTAAATGTTAAAAATGAAAAAAACTGAAAACAAGAAATTCCCAAAACATAAACCATAATTGAGTATTGTGAGAGGTCAAAGATTTTACTCAAAATAAAAATTATAACAATTATAGATGCGCATATAAAAGATGTTAAAAGAATATTTTTTTGAAGATTAAAATAAATGTTTAAAAGATTAAATTGACCAAAATAGTAAATAGACATCTCAAAAATACTTAAACAGAAAAATAAAAGTATGGACTCTGGATATAGTGTAAAAGTAAATACTGCTGAAGAAAGAATAAATAAAATTAAGAGATAAAACATTTTATGTTTTTTTTCCTTAAAGAAATTTATTTTTTTTCCTGCTGAATTTAATTTATCCATTTTTTTAAAATCTACCAAAATTAATGAACCTATAGCAGCACTAAACAAAGATGTTATTTTGTCAATTAGATAATCATCTACATCCAAATCAGAGGAAACTTTAAAGGCAACAAAAAAAATTAAAGGAATTAGGAAAGATGCAGCAACATCATTTAAATAGAAAAATAACATTTTTCTATTTAAATTAAAAATAGGTCTAAAATTGAATATTGCATATGTAGCAATTATGAATACAATTGACAAAAAATATATAATAGAATCAAAGAAAAAGTTTGAAAAAAAAATACTTGATAGAAGTATTAAATAAATTATACCATTCTGAAAAAAGAAACCTAAAATATTTCCAGATCTAATTTTTTTTGCACCAAAATTAAAAATGAATGCACCGACAGATGCAAATAATACAATTATTAAAATATTATTTTCAGTGAAGAAATATATTAATAAAGCAAGACTAAAAACAAAATACTGAGCAATAAAAATAGTGCCAGTATTTTCAGATTTTTTCGTTGATAAATATTCAAGTGACTGACCAAACCTCAAAAAAGGTAAAACCAATGGAAAGATTAAAATAAAATTTAAATACCAACCTCTTAAATCTAGATCATCTACCAATTTATCAACTAAAAATGTAAAAATAAATAAGATGATACTTGGACTAAACCTAACAAAGAAATTTCTTAACTGAATTAGAAAACTTGAATTTAAAAGCTGTGGTGTCATTATATTTTATACTTGTATGCCGCATCAAATATAAATATGTCTTTATGTTGATGTAAGTGGTGAATCGCATTTAAATTTTTGTAAAAATTTGGCTTTACTGTAACAACTTTTTCCTCTTTATATTTTTTTATACTTAATTCAGTAATTTTATTAATGTTCAGGTATCTACCATATATGTTTTCAACATTTGCTTGTGAAGGTCTATAAAAAGAATTATCATATTCAAATATGGGACCAGCATTTCTTGCCAATCTTGAGTCAATTTGTATTGGGTTTAATTCATGCGGAATAATAGAATTTAACTTTAGACTATCAATTTTATAAATATAAAGTTCATTGTCGAAAGGAATATCTTTATTTCTTGACTTGTTTAAGAATAACCATTTATTATTATTATTATCTCTAAAAAAGGAAGTATCAACAATAAGATCCCCTTCAAATGCTGTTGAATAAAGCTCCCACTCATCAGGAAACTTTTTACAAACAAAAATTTCCAATCTTTTGTTTTGGTATGTTTCTGGGATCATATATATTTTCTTTTCTTCTTGAAAAATAAATGGATATGAAAGATGATAGTCTAATGTCAAAGAGTCCTTAACATCAACTATGTCGTAATCATTAATTAAACCACATGAAATCTTTCCTTTTTTTGTTTTGTAAGAAAAGTTTTCAAAAAAAACATAATTTTTATTTTTATAATTAAAAATAAATGGGTCTGCCCAAAATTCATTTCTTGGTACTTTTACAGGTTTCAGTCTAAATAGACTGGAATTTAGAAACTTACCTTTTCCAATAAACAAAGTCCAATTATCAAACTTGACTCCAAAAAATTTAGTCAGGTATTTTTTTACAAACTTTTCCAAAAGTTTTTTATAAAACTTTAAAATATACTTTATTGTATAATATAAGTTAGGAGATCTATAAAGTGGATTAAAATAAACCTTTGATTTTTCAAATGATAAAATCTGTTTATTGAGTAATTTCAAATTTTTAAACAATAGTGAAATAGATGATTGGTATATTAAATCACGAGTTTTTATATAAGACCAATGCTTATTAAAATATGCTTTATCAATTATAAAGCCCCCATCAAGTTCGGTTGTGAGTTTTTGTAAAGTTACTCCAACATATGGCTCATTTAGAACAATTTCCCAAAATCCAGCTGGACCCCCTCTATTGATTGAATTATCTCCGTGATGGAATGACCATATACCATATTTAGCAGAATGTAGGATTTCACCTTTGATTATTCCAAACTCATGCCTTAATAAAATATCCAATTTTTTTTCTTTTACCTTGTTGGAATCTTCGTTGCTGAAAAAATCTACGTATCCTTTTTTTTCAGGCTTTAGGTTTAAACTTTCTATTTTATTTAAATAATTCAATATTTTTTCATAATTGGGATGTGTCTTTCTTTTAAAAAAAATATTTCTCTCAATAAGTTTCTGGATTTTAAAGGTAACTTTTGAGAAAAATAAATTTTTTTTTCTAAATGTTTTTTTAGGTCTGCCATCTTTAATCAATAACTCCAAGTTTAGATAGGGTGTATTAATTAATTCATTGATTATATCTAATTCCCAATATTCAAGGTTTTGAAATCTTTTTATTAATATTCCGACTTTAATCATAAAAAATTAAGTTACATTTTTAGCTAAACTAAGTTTTTAAATTCAATCATATAAATTACAATGAAATCGCATTGTAGTCACTATTTTTGAGAATTTCTATCAAAACTAGATTTACTTTTTTTTTTGAAATAGTATTTAATTGCGTCTTCAAAATCATTTTTTGTGTCAATTCCTATGGTTTTTTTTTCTGTTTTTAAAACCAAGATATTTCTGCGATTTTCTATAAATCTTAGTTGTTCTAATTTTTCGATTTTTTCAAGCTTATTGTTTTTGTAAGAATCAAATAAGGTTAGCTCATTACGCTTGTAACCATAAAGACCAATATGAATTAGCTTTTTTGATTTTGATGTTTCATCACGGTTGAATGGAATTGGCGATCTCGAGAAATATATTGCATATGAGTTTTTATCTAAGACAATTTTAACTTCATTTGTGGAGTTTTCATTTTGTTTTAAATCAGCATGATATCCATAGGTAACAATTCCTTCATCATTTTCAAGTTCTTTAAATAAATTATCAATTAAAGTTGGTGAAATAAATGGTTCATCGCCTTGAACGTTGACAATATTTTCAAATGTTTTATTGACCTTTAAAAACTCGACGATTCTTTCAGTTCCTGATTTATGATTAGCAGAAGTTAATATCACATCATCAGTAAAATTTTTGCAAAATTTCAGTAGTTTGATAGAGTCAACAAGTATTAAAGTTTTGGATGCATACTTTGATTTTTTTGAGTTTTCATAAGTATGTTGAATTATTGATTTGCCATCTATTTTTAGCAGTAACTTTTGAGCTAATCTAGATGAATTTAATCTTGCAGGTATTAAAATTATATTTTTATTTTTTTTAGATATCATAATATTGGATTAGACCCAATAATTTATGATTACCATCAATAACGGGTAGAGTAATGATTTTCTTTTCCTTCATAATATTTTTTATTTCCTCCAAGTTTGACTCTAAATTAGCATAGGAATAATTTTTATTAATCAAATCTAAAATATTACTATTCTGGGGGCTTCCAACATTATTTATGTGGCGTCTAATATCTCCATCTGTAACCACCCCAACTAGTTTGTCATTTTTTTTGAAAAAAGCAATACCAAATCCACAATTTGATATTTTAAATATTACATCTAATAGACCCATTTTTTGACTAATGATTGGTAAATTTTTAGTAACCATAACATCTCTAACATTTGTTAATAATCTCTTTCCTAAACTTCCACCAGGGTGATACTTTACAAAATCGACTTCACCAAACTTTCTTGCTTTCATTAAACAAACTGCAAGGGCATCACCAATCAGTAAAGTTGCAGTTGTAGAGGAGGTTGGAGCAAGATTCAAACTACATGCTTCCTCAACTACGTTTGAAGAAATACAAAAATCAGAGTTTCTTGACAAGGTTGAGTCTAAATTTCCAGTTATAGAGATTGTCAGTATATTATTGTTAATTGCGTAGTCTAAAACTTTGAGAACTTCATTAGTTTCACCTGAATAAGAAATTAATAATAAACCATCATTCTGATTTATCATACCCAGATCACCGTGAAATGCTTCAGTTGAGTGTATAAAAAAACTTTCTGTTCCAGTACTTGCAAAAGTTGCAGCTATTTTTTTCCCAATGTGACCCGACTTACCAATGCCAGAAACAATTAATCTTCCTTTTATTTTTAATATTTCATCAACAACTTTTTGGATGTTTAATTCATTAAGGTTTGAATAAACATGATTTAACGAATTAATTTCATCCTTGAAAACATTTAAAAAGTTTTTGTAGTGATTCATTTAATTTAAACTATTAAAATTTTCAATGCGTTTTATTTATTATCAAATTTCCAGTCCTTTTCCTCCCTGACTTGTAGATTTGTTTTCCATCCACCAATAATTGAGTGAAGCTCGATCTTATTTTTTTTTGCAAAACTGATTAGAGCACTAACGTCTTTAGGGAAGCATTTACCACCATATCCTAATTTTCCATCAGGTCCTGGGACATCAAGATGACTATCTCCAATACGGCCATCTGATGTAAAACCATTAAGCGCATCTTCCCAATTTGTACCTAGTTTATCTGATAATAATTTGAACTCATTCATGATGGCAACTTTTGTTGCAAAGAAAGAATTATTCATGTATTTGATGAGTTCAGCAGTTTTTGAGTCTGTTTGTATAATATTTTTGTTTTTAAACCTTAACAAATAAATCTTTTTTACGAGGTCTGTCAATTTATATTCACCACCTAAAATTATTCTATTTTGAGTCAACATATCTAGCTTAGCTGTTCTTTCAGTCAGAAATTCAGGGGAGAAAATTATTTTTATTTTGGGATAATTAATTTTTAATTTTTCTGTTGTGCCTGGTAAGACAGTTGATTTTATAATATAAATGGCTTTATCTGTAGAATTTTTAAAAACATCCTCAACAAATGAAATATCCTGCGAACCATCTTTAGTCATTGGAGTTGGAACGCATACAAAAACATAATCAGAATTATGAGTTTCAGCCAGCGTATTCGAGGCTCTTAAAGGATCAATATCATATATTTTTAATTCAGCTACAGGCGAAAATGCAAAAGCCTGGGCCTCACCTACAAATCCATTGCCAATAATACCGATTGTTGGCTTTCTCATTTTAGTATTTATATGAGTCATTTTTAAAAGGTCCTTTGATGTTTACACCTATATAATCAGCTTGTTCTGAACTGAGTTCCTCAATTTCTACACCAAGCTTATCTAAATGTAACTTTGCCACTTTTTCATCCAAATATTTTGGAAGTACGTAAACCTTATTTTCATAACTTCTATGGTTTTTCCACAACTCTAATTGTGCTAAGACTTGATTGGTAAATGAATTACTCATTACAAAACTTGGATGACCGGTTGCACATCCTAGATTTACGAGTCTGCCTTCAGCCAAAATTATAATTTCATTTCCATTTATTAAATACTTATCAACCTGTGGTTTGATTTCTTCTTTTGTATTTCCATATTTTGAATTTAACCAGTTCATATCAATTTCATTATCAAAATGACCAATATTACAGACTATTGCCTTGTCCTTCATCTTTATGAAATGTTCTTCATTAACGATATCTTTATTTCCTGTTGCAGTAATAATTATATCCATTTCTTCAACTACACTTGATAATTTTTTTACTTCAAAGCCATCCATAGCTGCTTGTAAAGCACAAATAGGATCAATTTCGGTCACTGTTACTAAACACTTTGCAGAAGCAAAAGATGCAGCAGTTCCTTTACCAACATCTCCATATCCACAAACAACAACTCTCTTACCA
>MDSZ01070283.1_pt1 | contig 14900 bp, 18 predicted proteins | sample 811201 | NCBI WGS metagenome assembly MDSZ01 (sample SAMN05326647, study PRJNA326480) | marine metagenome | isolation source: seawater | place: Indian Ocean: North | collected 2010
AGTCCTTCGTGGCAAAAACCGTGTGATTGTGGAAGGTGTCAATTTGATTAAGAAACATGAGCGCAAATCTCAAGACAACCCTGAAGGCTCGATCGTTGAACGGGAGTCATCAATTCACTACTCAAATGTTAAGCGAGTTAGTTGATTTTTTCCAATAATCCAACCCTTTTATAATGAGTGTCCCAGAATTAAAAAAAGTTTACCTAGACAATGTTGTTCCAGAGTTGAAGAATAAACTTGGATATTCCAATATTCATCAGGTTCCTAAAATTGAAAAAGTTGTTCTTAACAGTTCATTTGGTGCAGAATTAGATAAAAATGGAATCGAAGAGCTGAGAAAAGATATTTCATCTTTAGCAGGTCAGGCTCCAGTTACGGTTAAAGCAAAAGTCAGTGTTTCAAACTTCAAGCTCAGGCAAGGTATGCCGGTAGGAATAAAAGTGACTCTTAGGGGCAATGGCATGTGGGAATTCCTACTAAGGCTGATTGCTATCGCCCTCCCAAATATTAGAGACTTTAGAGGTGTGCCTACCAAACTAGATGGAAATGGAAACTACACCTTAGGAATTACGGATCACAGTATCTTTCCAGAAATCAATGTTGAACGACAAAGGGTTAATACCGGAATGGACATCTGTATCGTAACCACAGCGAATTCGGATGAGGAGGCTACGGAATTGCTAAAACTTTTGGGAATGCCCTTCAGAATACATTCTTCATCATCAAACAACGAGCAGGCTGCAGCTTAACATCACTTTCTATTATGGCAAAAAAATCCGTTATCCATCGAAACAAAAAAAGAGAAAGACTTGTATCTCGTTTTGCTCCCAAGCGGGCAGAACTGAAAAAGATTTTGGAAAATCCAGAAACAAGCGAGGAAGACTTTTACATCGCTCAAGCAAAATTAGCTAAGCTTCCTAGAAACTCATCAGCGGTTAGACTGGTAAATCGTTGCACGCTAACAGGTCGACCTCGGGCTGTTATCCGAAAGTTTGGGCTTTCCAGAATTACTTTCAGAGAACTTGCCTTGCAAGGTAAAGTTCCAGGTATCATCAAAGCTTCCTGGTAAGCGCAACCCCTTTAGTAATATGTCCGTTCATGATTCAATAGGTGACTTCATTACCGTTATACGAAATGCCGGTAGAGCAGGTAAGGATTCTTGCTCCTACCCCCACTCCAATCTGAGGGCTGGCATTGCAAAAATTTTGAAAGACCGGGGATTTGTAGAAGATCACATCGAAGGAACCAACGACAAAGGGATGAAAAACATAGAAATTCATCTCAAATATGTAAACGGAGAGCATGCGATTAGAGGAATTAGCAGAATTAGTACCCCAGGAAGAAGATCTTACTGTGGTTACAGAGAAATCCCTCAAACCCTTGGAGGTTTGGGAATCTCCATACTCAGCACTCCTCAGGGAATAATGGATGACCAATCCGCCCGTAAAAATAAGCTCGGAGGAGAATTGCTCTGTAGCGTTTGGTAAATCTTAAATTTATTAATTATGAGTAGAATTGGTAAAGTCCCAGTTAAAATACCTTCAGGAGTAGATGTCTCTGTGAATGGTAATGTCGTATCCGTCAAAGGACCAAAGGGTTCGTTGGAAAAAGAATTTTCACCCCTAGCAAATGTTGAAGTATCTGAAAATCAGGTCATCGTTAAACCTGCCAACTCCTCTCGCTCTGCAAATGCTATTTACGGCACGACCAGATCGATAGTTGCAAATATGGTGAAAGGCGTCACGGAGCCTTTTTCTAAAAATCTCTTAATTGAAGGAGTAGGATTTAGGGCAACGGTTAAAGGAAAGATTATTGATTTAGAATTGGGTTTTTCTCACCCAGTTGAGCACCCGATCCCTGAAGGTGTTAATGTAACAGTTTCCGACAATGTTAAAATACTAGTTGAAGGATCTGACAAACAAAAAGTCGGTCAGTTGGCTGCAGAAATCAAGAAATATTATCCGGTTGAACCCTATAAGGGAAAAGGAGTCCGAATACTGGGTCAATATGTACGTCGAAAGGAAGGAAAGAAATCCGCTTAAGATTATGAATTTATTCAAGAAAAAGCAACTTGCTCAAAAACGTAAGTGGAGAATCCGAAAAAAAGTTAGCGGTACAAGCGATCGTCCAAGGGTTACTGTATGTTTTACCAATCGAAATATACACGCCCAGTGTATCGATGATATTGCTAGTCACACGCTTTTTTCCATCTCCACGAATTCGAAGATATATGAAAAGATTCTTCCGAATGTGGAAGGAGCAAGTAAATTGGGCTCCGAATTTGCAAAGTCTTTAAAATCCGGAGGGGTTGATTCGATTGTCTTTGATCGTTCCGGAAGAAAGTACCATGGCTGTGTTAAAGCCTTTGCTGAATCTATGCGTGAAGGAGGGTTGAAGTTTTAAATCATGAGCGAATCAAAAGCAAAAAAATCCAAGGAACAAGTGGCTTCCTCTGAAGAAGAGGTGGAACTCTTTGAAAAAGTAGTTCACATCAACAGATGTGCCAAAGTTGTCAAAGGTGGAAGAAGGTTTAGCTTTGCAGCTTTAGTAGTCGTTGGTGATCAAAATGGGAATGTTGGTTTTGGCTACGGAAAAGCTCAAATGGTCCCTGATGCAATTCGTAAAGGTACGGATCAAGCAAAGAAAGCAATGAAATTCGTCTCTATTTCCGGAGATACCATACCGCATCCTGTTGTGGGAAATTACGATGGTGGAAAGGTTTTGCTCCGACCTGCTAGACCGGGAACTGGAATTATTGCTGGAGGAGGAGTTCGTGCCGTTCTGGAAGCTGCTGGAGTTAAGAATGTACTTTCCAAGTCTCTAGGCTCTAATAACCAACTTTCTGTTGTTTCAGCCACAATGCAGGGACTTTGCCAATTGAGAACCGCTAGTCAAATATCAGAAACCAGGGGCGAATCCGTTTCTGGTCCAGCCTTTACTGTCGAATCAGTCGATGCTCCAGTTGCCGTTGCTGTGACTGAATAATCCTTAGGACCTCAATCGCTTTAAAATGAAAGAAAACAACATACCATCAGGTGCCAACCGAGAAAAGAAAAGGGTTGGCAGAGGTGAAGGAAATGGTCACGGAAAAACATGTTGCCGTGGCCATAAGGGAGCGGGTGCGCGCTCAGGATATTCTTTACGACCAGGTTTTGAAGGTGGTCAGATGCCTTTGTTCCGTAAGCTGCCGCAGCGTGGTTTTAATCGAACTAGATTTCAGTCGCCTTGTGCAGTTGTAAACCTGTCTGACCTTAGTCAGATCTCAGGTGATATTGTTTCCATAGAATCTTTGAAAGAAGCAGGTTTAATTCGTTCGAATTCAAAAGCTGCTAAACTTTTAGGCAATGGTTCTATTGATAAAGCATATAAAGTAAAATTATCAAACTGCTCTAAGTCTGCTCGTGAAAAGATCGAGGCAGCAGGTGGTTCGGTTGAAGAAAACTAATAAAAAATGCTCTCTGCTTTTACTAATTCGCTAAAGATCCCAGAGTTAAGGCAAAAGATTTTCTTTACCTTGGCTTTGCTCTTTATTGCGCGAGTTGGTGCAAACATTCCATTACCAGGTGTAGACCCTTCACCAATTAAAGAGTTCTTTGAACTTAGAGAGCAAACTCGTAGTGAGTCCGAGGGTAATGATATTTTAGGCTTTTACAACATGTTCACCGGAGGAGCACTATTGAATGGTGCTCTTTTTGCTCTTGGGATCATGCCTTACATCAGTGCATCTATTATCATGCAGTTAATGGGAGCGGTTTTCCCTCAGCTTGCAAGATTGCAGCAGGAAGGTGAACCCGGTAGACAAAAAATCTCTCAATATACGAGGTATCTAACCATTGTTATATGTTTGATACAAGGGACTCTTCTGGCGGTTGCATTGAGAGACAGTCCAGGAAGTTTGATACAGGGTTTCAACCCTGCTGAACCAGGACTCGATGGACAACCTTTAGGAAATATCGTAGTTGCTTCATCGCCAAATTTGTTCCTTCTCAATTCTGTCGTGTTCCTGACGACTGGCTCATTAATTCTGATGTGGCTAGGGGAACAGATTACTCAGAGGGGTATTGGGAACGGTATTTCTTTGCTCATTACTGTTGGTATTCTCGCTGACTTACCTAAAGCTTTAGCTGATGCTTATGTACTGATTTTTGAAGCTCCAGCAGGTGACAATATGGTGATTGTCAAGGCGGTGATTATGATTGGACTCTTTCTTTTGGTGGTAGGGGGTATTATCGCTGTCACTCAAGCACAGCGGAAAATTCCGGTACAATACGCCAAAAGAATGGTGGGTCGAAAAGTTTTTGGAGGACAAAGTTCCTTCCTCCCACTTAAGGTTAATTATGCAGGTGTAATGCCGGTAATTTTTGCAAGTGCAATACTTATGTTTCCTGCCCAATTACTTAGAACATTGGGAGCCGCAATTGCTGATTCACCCTCTGAAACAAATTGGGCAATTGATCTTGCAAATGTTTTTGCTAGCAGAGGTTGGTTTTATTATATCGTCTACGGTGGTTTGATTCTAGTATTTAGCTATTTCTGGGTTTCAATCATGTTCAAACCCGTGCAAATTGCCGACGACTTAAAAAAGAACGGTGGTTATGTGCCAGGAGTGCGCCCCGGTGATCCAACAGCAAAGTTTTTGGATTTTACCATGACCAGACTTACATTAGCAGGGGCAATTTTCTTGACCGTAATTGCCGTGTTTCCGGATCTTATCTTTAACCTTGCCAATGTATCTTACAATGTGGCCATGTTTTTCGGAGGAACAGGTATGCTCATCATTGTTGGAGTTGTTCTCGATACAATGCGACAAGTTGAAACTTTTCTCCTGCAAAGACATTACGACGGCTTTCTTCGAAAAGGCCGAATCCGCGGGAGATCTGCAAATTCAAACCAGAGAATCGAGACTCTGGAGCTTAAGGCATTTGAAGCTGAATGGAGACCTTTAATATGGATTTCTGTGCTCCTTTTCGTTTTGGGATTAGTGGGCTATTTTCTCAAGGATAACAACTTTTTTTCTTAAATATACTTTTAATCAAAAAATAGGAAATCATTATGGCAAGACTTCTTGGAGTAGACATACCAAATCGTAAAAAAATAGAATTCTCTTTACGTTATATTTATGGCGTTGGTCCAACCCGAGCAAAAGCGATTCTTGAAGCAACCAACATAGATCCGAATCGCCGAACAATGGATTTGAATGAACAAGAACTCAGCCTAATCAGCAACTATATCATTGACCAAAAGATAATGGTTGAAGGAGATTTGAGAAGAACCATCACGAATAATTTGAAACGCCTGCAAAGCATCCGCTGTTATCGTGGGTTAAGGCACCAAAGGGGGCTCCCGGTCAGAGGTCAGAGGACGATAACCAACGCAAGAACCCGTAAAGGTGGTAGAAAAACTGTGGGAGTAATCCGAAAAAGCTAATTTTAATTACCAATGAGCGAAGAAGAAGAAAAGATTGAATCGGCGGAGGAGACGCAAGCAAAGGAGTCTCCTAAAGCCGAAAAAGCCGAAGATATCCAGCCAGATAATGTTACTGATGCTCCAAGCACTGACGAAAAGACTTCAGAAAAAAAGGAAGAAACCGCAGCGGATCTTCTCGGCGCCAATATTGAGCAGGTAAAAGTAAGAAAAGCCAAGGGAAGCAAAAACATTTCTACTGGCATTTGTTTTATTGTAGCTACTTTTAACAATACCAAGGTTTCTTTTTCCGATATGAGCGGAAATATTATTTCTTGGTCTAGTTCTGGAAAATGCAACTTTAGGGGATCCAGAAAATCAACAGCCTACGCTGCTCAAGTTGTTACTCAGGATGCGGGTCGTGTTGCAATGTCACACGGAATGAAAGAAGTTCTGGTAAAGGTAAAGGGACCAGGAATGGGTCGTGACTCAGCAATTCGTGCCCTCCAAAGTCTTGGATTTATTGTTTCAACAATTGTTGATGTTACCCCAGTACCTCATAACGGTTGCCGTCCACCTAAAAGAAGACGGGTTTAATTAAGCATCTTTAATTTTATTCATTATGTCTCGATATACAGGACCAACAACTAGGATTAACCGCCGTTTCGGAATGGCGATCTTTCCAGCAAATAAATCTTTTGAACGCAGAACCTATCCTCCGGGGCAACACGGTCCCTCTTTCAGGCGTAAAGTAAGCGACTATGGCGAGGGTTTAATTGAAAAACAGAAACTTCGTATGATGTATGGACTTACTGAAAAGCAGTTCCGTAATCTGTTCGAAAGAGCTAAGAGAAAGATGGGAGTTACCGGCGAAGTTTTTCTCACCATGCTTGAGACTAGACTTGATAATGTTGTTTATCGCCTTGGTTTAGCTAAGACCAGACAAGCAGCCCGTCAGTTCGTTAATCATGGCCATATTTTGGTGAACGGCACGAAGACTGATATCCCAAGTTTTCAGGTTTCGGTCGGTGACGAAATTGGCGTCAGAGAAAAAACCTCTTCCAGACAACTTGCAACCAGAAACCTAGAAGGATCACAATACCATCCCTCTCCACCTTGGTTGGAAATTAATGCAGATTCATTACAAGGCACTGTAAGTCGTGCCCCACAACTAGACGAACTTGAACAAAGTGTTAATGTTCAGCTCGTTGTTGAATTTTACAGTCGTTAAACATTTACCTAAACCTTACTTACCCACTCAAACTTATTTCATCATGGCCAAAAGACTCGGAAAGTTCGAATTACCCAATCGTCTCGTAAAAGAAGAAGAGACTGCTACAGAAAAGTACGCGAAGTTTATAGCAGACCCGTTTGAATCCGGATATGGTCACACTATAGGTAACGCATTTAGAAGGGTTTTGTTAAGCTCAATTGAAGGTGCGGCTATCTCCTCCTTGAAGATAGATGGAGTACAGCATGAGTTTCAAAGTGTAGATGGAGTAGTTGAAGACATAACTGATATTGTTCTTAATTTAAAAAAGATTTTGATAATCAGCCACAAAGCTGAACCTGTTACTCTTTCCATAGATGTTGAAAAGGAAGGAGAAGTTACAGCTGCTGATATTGCTCCTGCTGAGGGGATTGAAATCGTGAACCCAGAGCAAATCATTCTCACGACGGACAGAAAGCAAAAAGTTTCCGCCGAGATGGAAGTCACTGTAGGTCGTGGTTTCTGCTTGGGTGAAGACAGTAAAAGTGATGATCAACCTATTGGCATGATTAATGTCGATGCACTTTACAGTCCGGTAAAATTAGTTAAATACGAAGTGCAGAACACCCGTGTCGGCCAAATGACCGACTACGATAAACTCATTCTAGAGATTAATACGGATGGCCGAATTACCCCGGAAGATGCTCTCAAGCAATCTTCTGCAATCTTGCGTCACCATTTGGATGTTTTTGACCAAATCAGTGAAGAGCAGATTGAATTCGAAAGCCAGTCGAAAGAAGTTAGCGAAGAGCAAAACCGCCTTCGTAACTTGCTCAGTATGAGCGTAAATGAAATCGAACTTTCGGTTCGTGCTGCAAACTGCCTGAATAACGCTAACATAACTACAGTTGGCGAGCTTGCCACCAAGTCCGAGCCTGAGATGTTAAAATATCGTAATTTTGGTAAAAAGTCCCTTAATGAAATAAAAGCTAAACTCGAGCAACTTGGTCTTTCTCTGGGAATGAAATTTGAAAGTCGACTGCTTGAGGCTGCGGCAAACCAATAATTTCACATCTAGAATAACTAGAAATGAGACATCGCAAACATAACCATCAACTTGGAGTAAAGACTGCACATAGAGCATCTTTACTTGCGAACCTGTCTTGCTCATTGATCGAGAACGGCAGAATTAAAACTACTCTCGCCAAGGCTCGTGCCCTGCGTCCTTTTATTGAGAAAGTCATCACGCTGGCAAAAAATGCTCATAGCAATGAAGATATTTCCAAAAAGATTCATTATCGTAGATTAGCCATCTCAAGGCTTCGCGATAAAAAATCCGTAGCCAAACTTTTTGATGAATTGGTCGATCAATTCTCCAGTAGAAACGGTGGTTACACCCGTATCTACAAACTTGCTTTGCCTCGCCTCGGGGATGCAGCAGATATGGCTTTGATTGAATTTGTAGAGGAGGCTGAACAAAAGAAGCCTAAGAAGAAAAAATCTTCCAAAAAATCTAAGAAGGCGACCGAAAAGAGCAAAGACGAAAGTACATCCGAAACCCCTGTTGACTCTAGTGAGTCTGAAACTGGTTCAAAAGACGAAGTTACCAAAGAGGATGACGAATCACCTAAAGATGCCCAAAAATCTACAGAAGAAAGCACAGTAGATACAGAGGAAACTGCTAGTGATGAAGAGGATCAGGTGGATGACTCAACTCCGGTTGCAGAATCAGATTCTGAGGAAACTGAAAAGATGGAATCTTCTGCAGATACTGACTCTTCCACGGGAGAAGTAAGTTCAACGGAAGAAGATTCTAGCGACAAAAAAGACTAGACAAATTTCGTAGCCATCTTTCTACGACTCAGCTTTTTTTATTCGATTTGTTTGGATTGCCAATTCAATGGCGAATCCTTTTTGTGGGTATTTTCTTTAGAAACAAATACAACAACTGATAAATGCCACAAACCATCATAGTTCTAGATTTTGGGTCTCAGTATACACAAGTAATCGCTAGGAGAATTCGTGAAGCAAGGGTATATTCCCGAGTTTTACCTTTTGATACAACTCTTTCTGAAATTAGAAAATTTAAACCTATCGGAATAGTCCTTTCGGGTGGACCCGCAAGTGTTTTGATTCGAGGTGCACCGAAGCCAAACAAAGGTATCTTTAAGCTAGGTATACCCATCTTGGGAATTTGTTACGGTCTACAACTAATGGCAAATATGTTAGGTGGTAAGGTAGAGAAAAGCTCTAGAAGAGAGTATGGTAGGGGCAAATTGAAGATTCTAAGGAAAAGCATACTTTTTAAAAATCTTCCTGGTGAATTAACTGTTTGGAATTCACATGGTGATGCGTTGAACAAGATTCCAAACGGTTTCAGAGCTGCTGCAAGGACAGAAAATTCAAGCTTTGCTGCAATCGAAGATCCGAAGAAGAAGTTTTACGGATTACAATTTCACCCAGAGGTTGAGCATTCACAGAAAGGTTCCCATATCATCCAAAATTTCTTGTTTGGGATCTGTAAATGCAAGGGGGATTGGGACATGGACGATTTTGTCGATGTAAGCATAAAAAATATTCAGGCCCAAGTTGCTGATAAAAAGGTTATTCTCGGATTGAGCGGAGGCGTTGACTCGTCGGTTGCTGCAGCTTTGATTGATCGAGCAATTGGTAAGCAATTAACTTGCATATTTGTTGACAATGGTCTCTTGAGATTGAACGAACGAGAAGAAGTTAAAAAGCTATTTAAAGACCATATTCCAGGGAAATTGAAAGTTTCATTAGCAGGTCCTCAATTTTTAAAAAGACTTCGAGGGGTAACGAATCCAGAGACAAAAAGAAAAATAATCGGAAAGACTTTTATCGAGGTTTTTGACAAGGAGGTTAAAAACCTTGGGGATGTGGACTATCTCGCTCAAGGTACACTTTATCCAGATGTAATTGAAAGCGTACCGATAGGAGGAAACCCAGCAGCACTTATTAAAAGTCATCATAATGTTGGTGGTTTGCCAAAAAAGATGAAATTAAAATTGCTAGAACCACTTCGAGAACTCTTTAAAGATGAAGTAAGAAGCTTAGGTCGAAGCTTAGGCTTGCCGGAAAGTGTTTTGATGCGCCACCCTTTTCCGGGGCCTGGTTTAGGTGTTCGGGTGGTTGGGCAGATAAATCAAAATCGCCTTAAAGTACTAAAGGAGGCGGACGCTATTTTTATCGAAGAATTGAGAAAATCCGGCTGGTATTCCAAGTTATGGCAAGCATTTTGTGTGTTCCTTCCGGTCCGAAGCGTTGGCGTTATGGGAGATGAAAGGACATATGAGAATGTAATCTCTCTTCGAGCAGTAACAAGTAGTGACGCCATGACTGCAGATTGGGCAAAGCTTCCAGACTCATTATTGCGCAAAGTTTCAAACCGGATCATTAACGAAGTGAAAGGCGCAAATCGTGTCGTTTATGACATTAGTTCAAAGCCTCCAAGCACGATTGAGTGGGAGTAAAATAGAAGTAAACTTTATTTTATGTCTATAACCTACTCCACTTTCGATAATCAGCTCTTCAGTAAAATCGAAAGCTTTGCCACTGCCACTGCATCGGATGCTAACATTATACAGTCCGTAAGATCGATACTTGAAGAAGTAAAAGATTCTGGAGATACAGCTGTTTTGGAAAAAACACTTCTTTATGACAAGGCTACCTTACAAGCATCCGAACTTTTAGTAGATACAGATGACTTAAACCAAGGGTTTGATTCCTTAACTGTAGATGAAAAAAAAGCTTTGGAAGTAGCAAGAAAAAATATTTCAGATTTTCACGAACAAAGCTTGCCGAAGCCATGGACTGGCACCAATTCTCATGGAGCTGCATACGGAGAAAGATACTATCCTATACAACGAGTCGGTTTATATGTTCCTGGAGGAAATGTACCTTTGGTGTCTACGGTTTTGATGACTGCATTACTTGCGCAGGTTGCGAAAGTTCCGCAGATTGTCGTTGTTACCCCTCCTGACGCAAATGGTCATGTCTCGAAGAAATTACTTGGAGCCATTCAATTATGCGGAGTTACAGAGGTTTATAAAGTAGGAGGAGCACAAGCAATAGGTGCTTTGGCATACGGAACGGAAACCATTCCTAAAGTAGACAAGATTTTTGGTCCGGGGAATGCCTATGTAAATGAAGCCAAGAGACAAGTTTTTGGGACTGTTGGGGTAGATTTACTTCCGGGACCAAGTGAGGTAATGATTATTGCTGACGAAAGTGCAAACCCCGAATTTACTGCAGCGGCTTTACTTGCCCAGGCTGAACATGGGTCAGGCAAGGAAAAAGTTTATTTTCTGTTTTCGGATCAGAAAACTTTCACTGATACAGAGAAACAAATACACAAGCAAATCGGTTCACTAGCACATAAAACTGCTATCGAGCATGTCCTTAAGGTCGGTTTTTTCGGAATCCATGTGCCTGAATTTGAAAAAATCCCAGAAGTTGCAAATTTTATTGCACCGGAGCATTTGGAAATTCAAGTATCGGAAACAAAGGAAAATTTCTTACTCGAAAAAATTACCACAGCAGGTGCTTTGCTACTCGGGCATTACACAGCGACTGCTTTAGGCGACTTTTTGGCTGGCCCGAGTCATGTTTTACCCACTGGTCGTTCTGCCCGCTTTTCTTCGGGCTTAAGAGTTGATGACTTTTTGCGCCGTTCCAGTTTCATAAGATATAGCAAATCGTCTCTGAGGGAGGCTGAACCTCAGATAAATTGTTTTGCAGAAATGGAAAATCTCGATGGGCATGGCTCATCCGTCAATGTCAGGTCCTCTCATGGCGACTGAGAATTTTGATTCTTTCCCACAGTCTTACCTTTCAATTCCTTTAAGGAATCATTCTCCTTACATCCCGGGAGAACAGCCGAAAGCACAAAATCAGGTAATAAAGCTTAATACAAATGAGAACCCTTATCCACCAAGCTCGTTGATAAGAAATCGAGTGCTTAACGAGATCGACAAGCTAAACCTTTACCCAAATCCGAAATCCACCCAATTGAGAGAAGCCATCGCTAGACGGCATGGTCTGTCTTCAGATCAAGTAATTGTTGGCAACGGGTCTGATGACTTACTTAACCTATGCGTTCGATGCTTTGCTGACTCGAAAAAAGAAATCGCAATGCTTGATCCCAGTTATTCTCTTTATGAGGTCTTGGCATCTATACAGGGTGCAAATTTAATTGGTGTTCCATTTTCATCCGATGATTTCGCATTTCCTCTAGAACAAGTCCTAAATCTTTCAGCTAATCTGTTCTTTCTGACTAACCCACATGCTCCAAGCGGTCTAAATTACGATAATTTTCTGATAGAAGAAGTGTTAGACGCTTCAGAAGGGATCGTAGTGATAGATGAAGCATATGCAGACTTTGCTCAGCAGAATGCGATAGGTTTACTCGGAAAATATCCAAACTTGATTATTACCAGAACCTTTTCCAAATCTTATTCTCTGGCAGGATTAAGGGTCGGATATGCAATGGGTGATCCATCCGTCATCCATATCCTGGATCAGGCTCGAGAGGTTTATAATGTTGATCGAATTGCACAAGTAGCAGCGATTGCAGCCTTGGAAGATCAAAAATATTTTGAAGAAACAAAAAATAAAATCATTAAGGGCAGAACCCAGATGAAATCTCTTTTAGATAGCTGGGGATGGAACACTATTCCGAGTTCTGCCAATTTCTTGTTTTGTCAACCGATTGATTCCCATGGAAACACAAGTGCTAAAACAGCACATGCTCTGTATGAATTTCTCAATCATCAAGGGATATTGATTAGATATTTTCCCAATAACAAGCGAACGGAGTCATTCGTAAGAATCAGTATTGGCATGCCGGAAGAGATGAGTATGCTTGTAAGCACTATCGAAAAATGGCAACTTCAAGAAAAGCAGAAATAATTCGCCAAACCAAAGAGACTCAAATCAAAGTTGAGCTTTCTTTGGATGGTATTGGCAAAGGTAGCATTTCTACCGGAATTCCTTTTTTCGATCATATGCTAGATCTTTTTTCAAGGCATGGATTTTTTGACCTAAGCATACAAGCCACTGGAGATATTGAAATTGATTATCATCATTTGGTTGAGGATATGGGTATATGCTTGGGACAGGCGTTCAAAAAAGCACTATCAGACAAAGCCGGGATTAGCAGATATGGTTTTTTTCATCTTCCAATGGATGAAACCCTGGCAACTGTTGCGGTGGACTTAAGTAATCGTCCCTATTTGATATGGAGGGTTCCCAGTGATTTGACCATGGTTAGGGATTTTAACATCCAACTATTTAAAGAGTTCTTTCAAGCATTTGCCAACGAAGTAGCATGTAATTTACACATATGTCTTGAGCATGGAGAAGAGCCTCATCATGTTGCAGAAGCAATTTTCAAAGGCTTTGCAAAATCGATGGATTTGGCTACGCAATTGGAGCCGAGACTTGATGGAAGAATTCCTTCTACAAAAGGTACTCTTTCCTCTTAATTTAAATGACGGAATCCCGCAATATTGGGGTGGTGGATTATGGAACCGGAAACCTTAGAAGCGTAGTTAAGGCGTTTGAGTTTCTCGGCTCCAAGGTACAAGTGTTTCAGTCTCCAGATGGAATTGGTGAAATGGACGCACTGATTTTTCCCGGTCAAGGAACCTTTGATCAATGTATGGAGTCGTTAAGAAAGACTGGCTTTGATGAAAAGATTAGAGATTGGATAGAGGAGGGAAAACCATATTTCGGAATATGCCTTGGCTTACAGGTGTTATTCGATAATTCAGAAGAAGGAGAACTGAAGGGATTGGGTATTTTTTCAGGGCAGGTAAAGAGATTCCCAACTCAAAAAGCACTTAAAATCCCTCATATGGGGTGGAATTCGGTAAATTGGAATTTGTCCAATGAGGATACTCTTCGTCAAGGTTTAGTCGATGGAGACCAATTTTATTTTGTCCATAGCTACTTTGTAACCGAAGTTTCAAAAAAAGTGGTTTGTTTCCAAACTTCCTATGGATCCCCATTCGTTAGTGGAATTTACTCTGGGAAATGTGTTGCTACTCAATTTCATCCAGAGAAAAGTCAAACGAAAGGTTTACAACTATATCGGAACTTTCTTGAAAAAATTGTCTAGAATTGGCAGTAATAGATTCTATTCCCATTCAAATATCCCCAAAATGCCAGAATCAGCAGATCTCCGCTTAAACGATCAATCATACCCGCTTCCAATTCTTACGGGCACAGAAAAAGAGCATGCTATAGACATCAGTCAACTGCGAAAGTTGAGCAAGTTTATAACTTTCGACGATGGCTACGGAAACACAGGTTCATGTGAAAGTTCGATTACCTTCATTGACGGGGACAAGGGGATTTTACGCTATCGAGGATATGATATTTCCGAACTGGCCGAGAAGTCCAACTTTTTGGAAACTTGCTATCTTCTGATTTACGGTGATCTTCCAACTCCAGAAAGGCTGCAAGAATTTAATAATAAAATTTCAGCTTCTGCTGAGTTAACTCAGGAAGTAGTTGAAACACTTCGATCACTGCCAAAAACTACACATCCAATGGCAGCGTTGGCATGTGGAATTCAGTCTTTAGGGGGTGCCTACCCCACCCTTGCATCCAACAATCGAAGTAGTGACCTTGAAAAATTCGACGATGCGGCCTGCCTAATCATATCCGCGATCCGATCGATTGCTGCTGCTCAGCATCGTTTCTCTATGGGAATAAACCATTCTACCAAAGATTCAACTGGGAATTATTGCGAGGACTTTTTGTCATTTATGTTTTCTGGTGATGGGAATGATGAAATCCCAGAAGCAGTCAGTAAGGCACTAGATGTAATTTTCCTTTTACATGCCGATCATGAGCAGAACTGTTCAACATCGACATGTAGAATGATAGCATCAGGTGGGGCTAACCCTTTTGCTTCCGTCGCAGGTGCAATCTCTGCACTTTGGGGCCCACTTCATGGGGGAGCGAACATGGCTGTTATCAATATGCTCAATGAGATTCATAAATCCGGAGATGATGGTAGTAAGTTCATTGAGTCTGCGAAAGCTGGCAAGTCTAGACTTATGGGCTTTGGTCATCGTGTTTACAGAAATTATGACCCAAGAGCTAAGATATTAAAAAGTGCCTGCGATCAGGCCCTTGAAGCATTAGGAGTAGAGAGTCCAATTTTGGAAATTGCCAGAAATCTTGAATCTTCAGCCTTACAGGATGAATATTTTATTCAAAGAAAGTTGTATCCGAATGTGGACTTTTACAGTGGCAT
>MDSZ01101832.1_pt1 | contig 14899 bp, 16 predicted proteins | sample 811201 | NCBI WGS metagenome assembly MDSZ01 (sample SAMN05326647, study PRJNA326480) | marine metagenome | isolation source: seawater | place: Indian Ocean: North | collected 2010
ATAAATCACTATCTTCTTTACTTTGGGGTGCAAATAGTTCATCATGACCTCCTATTGCTAAAAAATCTTCTTTATACATACACCAAGGAGCAAATATACCTTCAGTAACTAATGTATTATGTTTAGGTTGATATCCTCCTGTTGAATCAACAGGTCCTTTAACCCAATTACAAAATTTATCAAAATCAAAATCTTCAACTTCAATACCAAAATCCATTAATACTTTTTCGGGTCCATCTGGGTGTAAAGGTGGTTCAACTCGAGTTGCACTAACAACAGTACCTTTTTTGAGGTGTTTTAATATATGTTTATCTAAATCAGGTGCTGCTACCATATCGGCATGAAAAGCAAATATAATTTCAGTTCTAGCCATCTTAATTCCTTTATCAAACATCCCAACTATACCAATTCGATCTGGTCCTGGATTATGATGTGTTATTAAGTCTTCATCTTCTAAATTATCAATCCATTCTTGTGTTCCATCTGTACTAGCATCATTTAATACTAATATTTCGTGTTTAGTTTCTAAACTACGAATTGATTTATAGGCTGATTGTAAAAATTCTAAATTATTTCTACTTGGTATTACAAATGTTATTTTCATATTCCGTAACTTAATTCCATTTTTTTATAGTTTCTATTATATAGTTAACTTCTTTGTTTGTCAAATTTTGATGTAAAGGTAAACAAAGTGTATGATTGGCGGCGTATTCAGTATTAGGGAATTTGTCTTTAGATCCATAAAAATCTACCCAATGTAGGGGATAATACCTGAATGTAGTGTAGATTTCTTTTTCTCTTAAATATTTAGCAAATTTATCTCTATCTTTAACCTGAACATGAAACATATAATATGAGCTATTTACTAATTTAGGGATATTGGGTAATTTAATCCAATCTAAATCTTTTAAGGCTTCTATATACATTTTATGGATTTCTTTTCTTCTAGAGATAAAACCATTTGCTTTTTTTAATTGCTCAATACCAATAGCTGCTTGGATATCATTAGTTATAGATCTTCTACCTGCAGAAGATACCTCAAATTCCCACCATTTCTTATCTATACTATTACTTAATCCACTAGAACTTTCTAATCCTAGATAGCTTTGTTTTCTTAATGATTCAGCATGATCTTTATTTTTACAATAAATCATTCCTCCATCCCCTGTTACTAATATCTTCATTGCATCAAAAGACCATACCCCAAAATCTCCATATAATCCTGTGCTCTTACCCCCAACATATGAAAATGGGCTATTAGCATTATCTTCTATAAGATAGATAGATTTCTCTTGACATAAATTAGATATGGATTTAATATCACAAGGTACACCAGCATAATGTAATACTATAACTGCTTTAGTATTATTAGTTATTTTTTCTTGTATATGTTCTAATGAAGGGTTTAGAGTATGTTGATCAACATCACAAAATACCGGTGTGGCACCTCTAGATACTATTGCATTAGCTACCCCCACAAAACTAATAGAGGGTAAGATAACCTCATCTCCCTTTTTAATATCTAAAAATTCTATGATCTGAAAAATCCCTTCGGTACAAGAATTTATAGTTAAAAAATTATCTTCTTTAGGTGAAATAAATGCTACGGAATTATGATTTTCTAATATTAATTTACGAGAAAATTTTTTTATAAATTCTTCGGTTTTAGGTCCTTTACCTAACCATTTAGAATTAAAAACATCTTTTACAGCATTTAATTCTTCTTTTCCTAAACTGTTTGAGTATATTTGTATCATTCTGGAAATATTTCTATCATTAAAACATTAGCATCGTTAATCATAACCATAGCACCATTCTTGCACCTAAATTTAGTAAATTGGCCTTGTCTAATACTATCCGCTATAATACCGTCATAGGTTCTTTTAATACCCCCAACAAAGTGGAAAATTTGAGTAACGTATGTACCTTGTTGTTTAACTGAGGATTTTAAATCTATATCTGTTGTTTTCATAGCATTGGGTTATTGGCGTCTATTTCTCCTCTGCCCATTTCATATATAAAATCAGAATCTAAATATCTATTACTTAAATATGAAATACTTTGGGGACCAAAGACTCTGTTAATTTTGTATGAAAACATAAACATAAATAGATTTCCAAATCTAGATTGTCCTACTCCTCCTCTATAGTTGTGACATTGTAATTCTTCATCCCATGTAAGGGGTATCCATGCTTCTTTTCTAGGTTCAAAACCATGAATTGACTTCAAATCACCATATTTACAACAAATGAAACTTCCTCTTATTACCATTACAGGTGCTAATTTTTTATCAAACCAGTGTTTAGTCTCATTTAAAGCATAATCTGCTATTGTTTTATTATCAAAATCCTCTGTTATTCCAACCCCATCATGGTGTGGTTTTGTAGGATCAAATTCTGGTAAAGGGTAGTTGAAGCAATTTCCTAAGAATTTTTTGTGGCTTAGGTTTTGGATACATAGATTAATAAATTCCCAATTTTTAATTATAATATCATCGTGGATAAAAAAACATACTGTATCATCTTCTAGAGACAGGTATTCTATAGCTTGTTGATATGCTATAAATTCTTCTCCTACATTAGGAAATAATTTATAGTCAAAATTTTCTTTAATATAATCTGTAGGTTCTTTATGGCAGCTCCAAAATACATTAATGCTTTCGTTATTATCATTTAATTCTTTTAAACCTTCAATAAGTTCTGGTTGGTGATAATGCCAACCTACTACTATAAATTGTATTTTACTCATAACTTTTAATAAAATTATCTAAATTAAGGAAAAAATTATTTTTCCATTCATTAAATTTTGATTCACTATAATATTTTTCAAAATTTTTAACGGCTTCTTGGGAACACTCGTTATAAAAATCATTATCATTTACTAACCTATTCGCTAATTTCCTTGCTGATTCTAAATCATCAACATCAATTGATAATTTTGGGAATATTTTTCTTTGTGTGTCAACTCTATTATATCCTATACAGGGTATGCCTAAATATCCACAATTCATCATAAATGAACCCGCAGCAAATGTTTGCATTAAATGAATACCATATTTAAATTCTGCTAACTTATTCATCCACTCCCCCCAAGGCATAAAAGGTAGGTGGGTTAAATCTGGGATTTCTTCTTCTCCTTTAATTTTTCTTCCCATACTAGGAGCATATAAAGGACAATTAAATTCTTGTGCTATAATATAGGAATCAAACCCACCATACCATCTACAAAAATTTCCTCCAATAATAGCTTTATTTTGTTTTGGGATATTTCGAGATTCTTTAATATAATCATCTACAATTAAATCTCTTAAGTTTATAACAGGTTTACCAGGCACAAAACCTCTATAATATGGGATATCAGTTTCATTTTCACAAAATATTAAATCAACATCTACCAAAACATTATAGTGCCAAAATTGCCATTCTAAAGGCATATCTTGATATACCCAAACGGGTCCTTCTTGGAAGAATAATACTTTTTTAGCTATTCTTCTAGCTTCTTTAACTATATCTTTATTAAATAATTGTTCTCTAACTCCTGGGGTTTTTGGGACTTGAAGGATAACATAATCATAACCATTAGTGGGGGCGTGATCAAACCCTAATATAGGATAATGATCTGATTCTAAATTAGCCATCCACGCCCATAATACACCTGCGTTTACTGTTTGTTCTCTTGGTACTTTTCCTGTGTATCCACCTTCACTTAACCATGCTATTTTCATCATAAAGATTTTCTCCAATTAATATATTTATCTAATCCTTCACTCAATCCTACTTTTGGTTCCCAATTAAAGGATTTCATTTTATCTGAGTTAGATATAAATCGTTTTACTTCACCTGGTCTAGAATTACCATAAATAATTTTACCTTTCTTAAATTTTCCATTTCCTCCTATAAAGTCATGATTTTCAGATTCTACCCAAGACCCATCTATTTTATTACTCATTTCTTCAGCCAAATACTTAATATTTATATCTACTCCGGTTCCTACATTAATTACTTCACCAGCTAAATCTTTACTGTATAGCATTTTATCTATGATGATTTTATATGCTTCAACTAAATCGTCTATATAAATAAATTCACGAGATTGTTTCCCATCCCCATAAATTTTAATATCTTCTCCATTCATAAGACTCGTACACCATCTTGGTATTACAGCTCCACATTCTCCATCTTTTTGTCCTGGACCATATACATTAAAGGGTCTAATAATACAAACATTCATATTATAAGTTGTGTAATATGAATATGCCATTCTATCAGCACCTGCCTTAGAAGCAGCATATGGGGATCTAGGCATTAAAGGAGAGGTTTCAAATAAATCATCATCTTGGAAACCATAAACTTCACATGTAGAAATATGCATTACAGGTATATCAAATTCTCTAGCTACTTCTAATACATTATTAGTACCCATTACATTAGTTTCAAAGTATTTAGTTGGGTGTTTTATTGAATCATCTACATGAATTTTAGCTGCGGTATGGATTACTAAATCAATATTTTCCATAGCTGATTTTACTGTCTCTTTTGAGACGATTGAACCCCAAATTATTTTTGCTTTTTGTAATTGAAATCGTTCAATATTAATGTTATTTTTTTTACCAGGAGTATTCAATATAACTACATCATATCCTGATGATAGTAGATTTTTTGCTAAATTAGAGCCTTGAAATCCAGTTCCTCCTGTTATTAGTATTTTTTTCATAGTGCGTCTTTCCATGTAAATGATTTATAGTTTGGGTTAAATAAGTTTAAGTAATTTTGTTCACACATTTTATTTGCTTTTGTATACCATTTATTACTTCTTCTTTTTTCGTTCATTGTTCCATCTTTGCGTTCATCTTTAATATACATTCTTTTATTAGGATGATTTCTATTATGAACTAACAATATATTTTTGATTATATATTGTGGTATGTTCCCTAATACTTTATTTGTCATCCACATAAAAGCAGAATCTTCATGTACAAAAAATACTGATTTTGGAATATTGACACCTGCCTTTATAACTTCTGATGATATTACTAACCCACACCCATTAAATTTATGTTGTGGTAAAATGTTAACATCTAATTCATCGGTTTTGTTATTTATTTCATTCATTTCATTTTTAGTCATAGTATATCTATTACTCCACCATTGGTCAGGTGTAAAATCTTCTGGTTCTGAATAAAATGGTTTATCTGTAAAGTCTGGGTGTTCTAATTGTTTCCAGCTATTATCCCACATCTTACACGTTCCAAAAAAGGCTAAGTATTTAGGGTTATTATTTTGTAATGACATTTGATGTAAATTATCTAGGATAGTGAATGTTTGTTTAGGTATTATAGCATCACTTTCGCCCCATACTAATACATCTGCTTGGGTACAGTATTTATCATTAAATTCTCTTCTATAGTCAGCTATAGTATAAAGTTCTTCATTATGATATTTAACATTACCAAAATTACAAGCTCTTAAAATTTTCCTAGTACATTCTTTTTTATCATCTTTAGATATACATTTTTCTAAATCTTCGTTTAACGAAACAGCAAAATCTACAATAACTTCACCCTCATATTCTTTAAGAGCATCCTTTAAGGAATCTACATATTCTTCTATTATATCACATTCATACCATTGTACTAGACATCCTATTGCTATTTTAGTTTTCATCCTTTATTTTGTTAATAATTTTATATCATTTTGAACCATCCATCCTACCCATAAAGGGAGAGGGGTTTCAGGTTCCCACCCTAAAATTTCTTTAGCTTTTGTCGAATCACCTCTTAAAACGTCAACTTCTGCGGGCCTCATAAATCTTGGATCTTGTTTAATATAAGGTTTCCAATTTGTAATTCCAATTTCTTTAAATGCAGCATCTAAAAACTGTTTAATAGTCCAAGTATCACCCGTAGCTATAACGTAATCATCAGGTTTATCTTGCTGCAGCATTAACCACATAGCTTTAACATAATCTTTAGCATATCCCCAATCTCTTTTAGCTTCTAAATTACCTAAAGTAATATGATCTGTTAGGCCTAAATGTATTCTTGCAACTCCATCTGTGATTTTTCTAGTTACAAATTCTATTCCCCTTCTTTCACTTTCATGGTTAAATAATATTCCACTACATGCAAACATATTATAAGATTCTCTATAATTTTTTGTTATCCAATGTCCATATAACTTAGATACCCCATAAGGGCTTCTAGGATAGAATGGAGTATTTTCATTTGCTGGGTTTTCAACCATCCTCCCAAACATTTCTGAAGAACTTGCTTGGTAAAATCTGATTTCTGGGTTAAATTCTCTTATAGCTTCTAATATCCTTAATACTCCTAATCCTGTTACTTCACTTGTATGTTCTGGGGTGTTCCAACTTTCCCCCACAAATGATTGGGCTGCTAGGTTGTATACTTCAGTTGGGTTAGCTTCTTTTAAGCATCTTAATAATGAATTTTGATCTGTAAGGTCTCCTTGTAAAAAGGTAATTTTATCTACGAGATGTAAGGTATTTGTTCTATTTTTAGATGAGGATCTTCTTTCTATTCCATAAACCCTATAATTTTTAGATAAAAGTAAATCAGCTAAATAACTACCATCCATTCCATTTATCCCGGTTATTAATGCAGTTTTCATTTATTTATAATTTGTTTGAATTAAATCCCATGTTTGTTTCATGTAATTATTTCTTTGGTCTCTAGGTAGTCCATTAAAATGCCAAATATAACCATATTGTATAAAAATAGGTCTACCTGTTAATATACATTGCATAAACCCATGAGTGGTATTTAAATGACCCCAATTAAATTTCTTTGGTAAATAATTGATATTTTTATTAAAATATTCTGCGGCCATATAATTAACAGGTGTTTGATCTGTACCCTTTTTTAAGGAATTATGCTGTAGATCTCTTAATTCATCTACGTTTTTATGGTAAAATTCTTTTACAATATCACAAAATTCTTTTCCTTCTTTAGGTAATACTAATATTCCATTATTAACATAATCGGTCCATTCTAATTCTGTATTAGGGAAGAATTTCTTATAACCTGCCAAGCTGTTATTTACCCATTCTAAACTTACATCATCCTTAACGGCAGAGTATTGGTTGTTAGAGAGTTCAAATATATTGGGAGTATCCCAATGCACCATAGTATCTATATCGATTAGAGCTACTTGGTTATATTCAATATCATTAGCTTCTAATAGATCATAAACATACCAACGCTGCCATGTAGGGCGCATCCATTCGGTATCATATAAGGGATCTTCTAATATAAAGATTTCACAATTATGTTTTTTTGCATAATATTCCCATGTCTTTAAAGACCATTCTTTATAACTAAACATATTGGGATCATTTGCTTTTAAAGCAGTAAAAAATAGTATGTTCTTTTTCATATTTATAATATATAAAATTTATATTGGGGGGCCTAATTTTTTATGTTTAGATATTTAGATACTTTTTTAACCCACTGGTTATAATCATCTTCATTATTAACTGATCCTCTTCCTTGGTGGTGTAGAAATGGAATATCATTGATAAATCCTTCTTCCCCACAGTGGAAATTTAGGGCATGTTTTGATTTTAAGCTTCTATCTTCCATACTATTTTTTAATATTAAATAAGGTTGCTTATTTTTTCTTGCCCATAATGATAATAATCCATAAGTATCTTTATAATGACAATTAGGGTAAAGATCGCCTGACTCTTTATAAAAATTATTCTCTATGGTTTCTCGTTTTATAACTGACCATTGTGGTGTTAATGCTTGATCTATATCATGTCTCCATGCATATGAAATAAAACAATTATTTTCTAATAATGGTAATATATCATCAACCCATTTATTTAAAAAAACTACATCATGTTCTACTTGACAAATATATTTACCTGTACCCAATTTAGTTCCTATTGCCATAGCCTCTGATTGTAGCCAACTTGCAAATCCTAACTGTCTCCTATCGTATTTTGAATATCCATCAAACCCATAATTGTCGATAAAATATTGTTGGGGGTATTTTTGGTTGGACTTTGCGGGAACACATGATCCATCATCTATATTTACTTGATGAATTCCTTTAACTATTACAACATTAGGTTCATCTTTAAATAATTCTTTTAGTTTTTTTAGTTCAGGACTATTTTTAGAATTATCACCATTATTAACTACGTAGTAAGTATAAGGATAGTTTACATACTTTTTTATACTTTCATGTATTAATTTAGCATAAATTACCCTTTTAAAAACTACCGTAACAAAATCTATTTTATCTACTTTATCCATTTATTCTTTATAAATCTTATCCCCCATTGGGTCTGATTGTTTCCATGTTGCAAAAACATTTTTTCCTTCTACCGGGGTTTCTGCTTTTCTTCCTTCTATATTTAATGAAATAGGAATTTCCCATGTTTGTGCTTGCGAATAATCCCAAATATCTCCATGAGATACTCTTGCAGGGTGCCATGGATGAATTGCTGTTAATCCGCATTTTTTTAATAGTTCAGTTAAAGATCTTTTATCATATATTAAGTAATGACATTCATACTCATAAGATTGCCCTCCTACTGTTAATCCTAATATATTTTCAATACGCTTACCACATTTCTGATATACTTCTATTGCCTTTTCAAAATCTGGTGTTGCTAATCTTAAAATACCATCTACTTTAAGTACTCTAATCCATTCCTTTAATACCTGTTCTATATCATTACGTTTAACATGTTCTATTACATGAGAAGCATATATAATATCAAATGTATTATCTGGGAAGTTTAACTTATCAATGCCAGATACATGATCTACTCCAGGCATATCTCTTCCATCTAAATTTTCCCATGGAGTTGGAAATATGGTACTACCACATCCAATATTTAAATATCTTGGTTGTTGTTTTTTCATTTCTTTTTAACTTTTAAATTAGGACTTATCAATTGTGAATGTGATAGAGTATAAAGATTAAATTGAATATCCAAGTTTTTTTGTATAAATCCCAAAAAAAATTCTTTCATTTTATTAGTAGGTTCACCTCTTTGGATAGCTTTTTCTGTTGGGGCGTCGTTTAGGTCTTTTCCATGAGAATTAGTTAAATATCCCACTTTATCATAAAAATCTAAACCAATAATATTAACAACTTTTGGGTTCAGTTCATTTACTATATATAGGAGAGCATCTAATCCACAAGTTGGTGCTGTAAATGCATATCTAGGGTGAGATATCATGTCTTTTTTATTTATATCATCTAAATGCTTAACAGGTAATATTCCATTTATACCTTCGATATTTAATAAATTATTTGGGAGAGGAGGAGACACTTCTTTAACATACGGGGCTATAATTTTATCAAAATTGTATTTTTTATAAATTTTATTAGCGCCAGATTTTGGAAAATAAGCTGCAAGACTTAATACATGTGTTACAGTATCACAATTAGAAACATATTCATGTACATATTCATGTTCTAGTTCATAATGAAATGAGTTAACAATAACACAGTGGTTAGTTTGGGGAACCTCATTAATATATTTTAGAGATTCTCCTCTACATAATAATGTTACGGTTTTCATATTAATTTTTCTATTAAACTTAAGTCATCATAAGTGTCAACCTGAAAACTCTTTTCTTGAGGCATTTCTACAATTCCTATATTTTTAAAGTATCTCAATTTATTTTTTAGTAAATTATTTTTTGTAGTTATATAAAAAGCCCCATTTTCAACATAAACACTTTCAATATCTTGTCTACGAGGTCTGTTATTGATATCCCATAGAGGGTTTCCTTCTTTAGACCATCTAGGTTGCCAATGTTCTTTATATGCACTAAATACAGAATCATATTTATCCATCATTGTAATACCCTTATTGATATATTTATATTCTAATAAAGGGGATGTTGGTTGGATAAATACTAGTATATCGAAATCTACATTATCCGCGAAATGTAGTAATGCATCTTCGCTTTGTGAGGTATCTGTAGCTAAATTAGAGGGTCTTTGTAATATATTTGCCCCTAAATTACGTGAAATAGTTGATATTATATAATCATCTGTGCTTACCCATGTTTCAGTAACTTTGGACCTTATAGATGCATTTATAGCATAAGATATTAATGGTTTTCCCTTAAGATCCATTGTATTTTTTCTAGGAATGCCTTTACTTCCTCCTCTAGCTAATATGACAGATACTATTTTCATTATTTTTTCTTAAGATAAACTCGTAAATTACCCTCCTTACCGGACCAATCATTTTTATTTCTTACTGTACCAGCTGGTTCATAGTGAATAAAATAATTATGCATTTTAAAATTGTGGTTTTCAAATATATTAAACCATTTTTCACTTGAAAATAAAGTTGTATGTAAATTTTCTATTTTATGTTTTTTAGTAATTTTATCATATCTATTAGTTTCAGGGAGTAATGCAATATCTAAAAATATATGTGCATCATCTTTAGTAACTCTATTTATCTCTTTAAATGATTCATCTATATGATCAGGCAATACATGTTCTAAAACATCTGTACAAAAGATTATATTAAAAAAATTGTCTTCAAAAGGGATATTTGGTAAGGCTCCTACTTTATATTTTGTATTATCAGAAAATTTTTTATAACAATATTCAATTGCTAAATCCGCTGGATCAAAACCATAACTAACATCTGCTGATGCTAATTTGTTAATAAGTTCCATCCCAGATCCATTTGAACATCCTATATCTAATACTAAGTCACTTGCTGATAGATTGTAATTTTTTTCTAAAAATTTTATTAAATCCTTTCCGGCAAAACCACTTTTATGGTATCCAGATTTATATAAACTATTATATACGTCTTTATAAAATTTGTCCATTCTATAATATTTTATTATATTTATTTTCTAAATCGCGCATTGCTTTATATGTTCCAGATCCATTATGTAAGTGGCCACTCCAAATTTCGGTCACCCATGAAAAATCATACCCAATAGTTGCATTAAATACAGAGTCAAAATCGATTTCACCTTCAAACATTTGTATACCTTCTCCGTTTAGTCCCAAGGCGTCAGAAATATGCATATGGGATACATAAGGCATTACTTGTTTTGTATATTCTGTTAGTGATATTTTTTCTAAATTACATTGTAACATTGCATGGCAAATATCATATGTCATTTTAACACCAGTTTCTTTACAAAATCTTATCATATCTGAATATGGGGCAAACCCATATTGGAACCATTCTCCTCCTAAATACCATGGTCGTGGTGGAAGATTCTCAGGTATTATATCTAATTTATCTTTATCATATTTTAATTTCTTAAAGTTATGAATTGCGATAGTTATCATTTCATCATGGGTTGATAATGACTCTAAACCATATGATGTTTTATCTAATAAATCCAATGACATTCCCCCTAAATGTACCACCATCTTTGGCTTTGCTTTTGGCCAACCTTTAGATATTTCTATTGTCTTATCTATTGAACGTTGAATAATATCTAATGATTTTTGAACAACTCTTTCATCCTTTGAACATATATTTACTAATTCCCTATCAACTATTTCTGGGGCATGTATTATTAATTCTGAATCTGTATTTGATTCTTTAAACTCTATATCTAAATCTGATTGTGAGCAATGGAATTCTATAACTGGAGATTTTAAAGTTTTATATATTTCATAATCATGGAATCTACATTTTACACCCCAACGTTTTGAGAAATTAAATTTTTTCCAATTTTTAACCATAGTAGATTCTTTAAAATCTTCTTTTGATATATACTTACTATTTGGTATTGTACGTTTTAATTCTTTTCCTAAATAATCTAATATTTCATGTTCAAATATTCCTTTTCCTGGTGATTGGAATTTAAAATCTTGTTCTACTAGAATATGCCCTTTTATTAAATCTTTTGTTGCAACTGCGGATTTTGCAAATGCTTCTTTATTTAATGTTTCAGCTTGATTGACATACTTTGAACGTGTTAAACTTTTTTCTAAAGATCTAATATCTTTAACCATATTGTTCCATTGTCTTGGTAACATTGATGCCTTATGATCGGGACCTTTTTGTTTTCTATCTAATGTTATATGTTTTTCAATTATCTGAGCTCCTAAGGTAACAGCAGCTATTGGTATAAAGGTTCCTCTTTCATGTCCTGAATATCCTATTATAGGTGCAAGTTTTTGTAAGTCTTTTAAAAAGAATAATCCAATATCTTCATAGGGTGATGGATATGTCGAATTAGCTAATAATAATGCATATTTAATCTTATGTTTTTTATAGAATTCAACACATCGTTCAATATCTCCCTTTGACCACATACCTGTTGATATTAGTATTGGTTTATTGTATGATGCACACTTCTTTATCAATGATAAATTTGTCATATCTGCAGAAGCTATTTTAAATGCAGATATATCTAATGTACTTACAAATTCAGCAGAATCTTCGTCCATTGGGGTGATGATAAGATCTAAATTTAATTTTTTACATGTATTATTAATTATGTGGTAGTCTTTTTCTGATAATTCCAATTCTTGTAAAAGTGGAATTAAATATTCAAAATTCCATTCTGCTGAGTTTGAATCTTCTAATATATGTTGGGAGTATATTTTTTTTAAATTTCGTTTTTGGAATTTCACAGCATCTACACCCGCTTCATGAGATTTATAAATTAATTTTAATGCTGTATCTAATGAACCATTATGATTAATGCCTATTTCAGATATTATATATGTCGATTTAGAATCTTTATTAAATATTTTGTTTAATTTATTCATTTGTTATTCCCTCTAAGTTTTTAAATATATTATACCAATGATAACATAGTTTATCATAATCATATCCCTCTGTAAATTGTTTACGTGCTTCTAAGTTTATTCGTTCATTTAGTTCATCAAAATTTGACATGATATAGTCGATTTTTTCTTCAAGATCTGACCAATCATATTTACATCCTATATATGTTTTTCCATCTTCGTATATGTTTGGAATAGTATGGACTAAATCTTGGTTGGGCTTAATAATAATAGTTCCAAACTGCATGCATTCAAAATCTCTAAAACAAATTTCTCCCATACCAAATGGTGAAAATGATATTTTAGAATTCCATAGATTTTTTAAATATTCTTGTTTTGGTAATTTATCACAAACTATATTATAATTTTGCTTTAATCCTTCTAATTTATTCCAAAGACCTGCTCTGTGATTTTGGTAAAGGTGATTATTTTGAGAATTATGATCAGCATTCCAATCCATTTTAGCCCTAAATATAGCGCAAATATCTAACGTTTTATTTTTATTTATTTCAGTGAAGTTTCTATAATCAGGAAGTAATTGTCCAACATTCCACCCAGTTAGTTTAATTTTATCCCACTGTTCTTGGGAAATATTATATGATAGATCTAAATCACTTCCAGCGCCCCAAAACCACTTATTATGAGAGTATGGAGTTTTATAATGTTCTTTAGTAGGGAGGGTTTGATTTTTAAATAAATAAATTGCATTACTTTTATCAAACACTTCATATCCTCCCATTAATGAAGTTGAATCTGATCCCTCAAATAAAAAATAATCCCCTGTTATTTTTGATAAATTTTCTAATCCATAATTGACACTTTCTTGTAATGGCTTTTTTTTATCAATAAAGTCATGCATACCCACAAATAAGTAATCATAATCATTTGAATCTGTTATGTCGATACTATATTCACGTAATTTATTTTTAATAAAAGTAAAAGGTCTAAAAGTAGGTTCATTTCTTCCTTTATGGGGGTTTAGTATTTTTATTTTAATCATTTTAAATCATCCCTTTTTATAAGCATTACTTGGTATTCTTTATGAAAAACTTCGAAATTATCTTCATAACAATCTAAAAAACTATCAATCCCTACACTACATTCACCCCACCCATAATCATCAAAAATCATTAAACCATTTTCTTTTAATAATGAAAATGAATTAACAGAGTCAAATAATACCCAATCTTTGTCATGTGAAGCATCAATGTATATTAAATCATATTTTTTATCCTGGTTATTTAAAAGAAAAGTTTTTGTATTCATTAAATGAAAATTACATCGTTTTTGGTCTATAAAGGGTTGTAAATTTTTAATAGTACTTATTTCATATCCTTCTTCAATTCTTAATTCTTCATGATCTACAGTATCTAAATAACAAGGGAAATTATCTAAAAGGTAATTAGCACATAATCCATTACCTGAACCTAATTCTAAGAATTTTAAATCTTTAGAGTCTTTAAAAAAATGATTTAAAACCACATCCCATAAGGGGATATTCATAGTAAAATGATCCCATCTTATAGTATTTCTAAAATGAGGTTTGGGGGTATAATTGTTAGTTTTAAATTTAGTTAGCTCTAATGGGTACCTTTCAATAGGGGTTTGAGTATTTTTTTCCATATTATATTGTACTATAAAATTCATTTTGTTTTTCTTGGCGCTCTATATCTTTAATATGGTGGATACAAAACTCTGAATTTGCTGGTATATGAGATTCAGTTTTATGGCCTGTTAAGACTTCGTGGACTTTGTTTTTCCATTTTATATCTGGTATATTTTTAAGAATACGACATTGGTAGTCGGGGAAGTTAACTCTACCTTTAGGGCAAACATTCCAACCCCATTTATCAATATGGGCCTGGGTTAATCCATTTACTTTATTGATTCTAGGGACCCAAAATATATCAGTATCAGGGTTATTTTCAATAAACCATCCTATAGTATTCATTAAATATTCCTCGGGGTATTCATCGGCATCAATTTGAAAAATATAATCCCCAGAACAATTATTTTTAAGATTATTTTTAAATGCAGCGAAATTATTGTTAAGAGGAAACTCAATTAGCTTATAGACTACACTTCCTCTTTCTGTGAGTTCTTGAAGAACTCTATAAACTTCAGGAGTG
>MDSZ01173925.1_pt1 | contig 14898 bp, 9 predicted proteins | sample 811201 | NCBI WGS metagenome assembly MDSZ01 (sample SAMN05326647, study PRJNA326480) | marine metagenome | isolation source: seawater | place: Indian Ocean: North | collected 2010
GATATTGGTTTGCCAATTATCGTACTTAGATTGGAAGTCGTCGCTAGTGAGCAGCGCTAAAAGATCTTCACGCAGTTTGCCTTTGTTGTACATACGCTGACGCATCAGCTCACTTTGCTCAGTAGTAAGATCTAATCCATCTATTTTTTCCACATACTGAGTAGGAACATGGTATCGAAGTAAGCCGAATTGACGAATAACCTTGTCATTCGTACCCTTAAACACGCGGAAAGGATTGATGAAGTTAATGGGATGCTCAGTCCCCTTAGTCATCTGATCGCCGTTAAGGATGTCAGTCATGGGGATGCGTTCACCCATCAGGCCGCCGGTCAGTGAACCGACGATTGCGTCGAGGTTTGAGCGGTACTGGAAGATGCCCTCACCGTGCTCACGTTCCAGCGATTTACGAAGACCAATGTTGCCAGGTTGAGCAGCAAAGCGGTCTAGGGCGAGTTGAAGAACGTCAGGGCCGAGGCTCCTGCTCTCAAAATCTAAGAGCGCAGACAACTCAACCAATCCAGTGAAGTAAGATCTGTTAGATGCAGTAGAAACAAGTGTATAAACGCCTTGACGTAAGATTTCTGCCTGAGTGTAATCATCCAAGTTATGCAGAACCATTCCGGTATCTGCAATCATGGGGAATAGCAGGTTTGCAACAGGGATAGACTTATAGCTGACCCAGATAGGCCTACCTTCGTCATCCTCACCTACCTTGATAGACAGAGGTTGGTGTGTTTGCAGCCAAATTCGCTTTTCACCGGGGTCACTAGGACCAAAACCTGTAAGGATTCCCTGTTGAGACAGGTAAGTTCCAGTAGCCATCAAAGCAGTGCCAATGGCCATTTGACCTCGCAGAATCGCCTTCTGCTCAGGCGTGCCATTTTTTTTAATCTGCCTTACTTCTGACAGGACGTTATTGAGGAACGGGATATGCTTAATTTCATAGACGTTGACGTTGTGAGGCGTCTTAACGAACGGCATGAATTGCTTCAAACCGGGAATGTCGTTTGTAACGTCTTGAATTTTGGCCATAGTGCCTTCCAGTTCGGTCTGGAAAGTTCCCTCTTCTGCGACTTGCATCAGTCGCTGATTAAGGATTTCACCGTTCTGACCCAGGTATTTAAGCTTGAGGTTTTTGTAAAGCTCACTCCTAGCAGTACCTGCATCTGCAATATCACTACCATCGACCTTAAAGTTGTCCATTTCCATGAACGCTTGATAACGAAGCTCTTGACGCACTAGAAGTGTTTTGAAGAACTCGTCACCTGCGGTAAGGCCGCGACCTGGCCAAGTAATCCAGGGTGAATGCGCAAAGCTGTGGTAAATATCCAACATTGCAACGGCTGACCGTTGAAGCGGTGTCTTTGCTTTGGCTTTCAAAGCCTCGATCCTTGCCGCTTCGTCAAGCTTGTAGTCAAACTTGCCGCCTTGCGTAGTTACACCTTCGCCTGTTTTAAGGCCTTGATATGCAGCACGAAGAGAGTCCCAAAGGGTTTCGTGGAAACCATCAAACATCATGGCGGCACCTTTTGCCATGTGTAAATCACGGCCTAAAAGGCTGCCAATAGCAAGAGCAGCCGGACGCTCAGCAGCGACAAAGGCGTTACCTGCAATGTTTCGCATTTGGGAGACAGGCGTGGAAAGCCAGCCATTGATCAGGACTTGGTTGATGGAACGCATACCAGTCTTGACATACGCTTCCAACAGACTGACCTGACGGATCGGATCACCGTCACTCAGCAGCAAGCTATTCGTCCATTCAAGAAACTCGTCTGCATCAGCACGGATCTCTTCGATGTCCCCACGGCGGAACATGCTTTCCCAATTTTCAAAAATCTCGACGATCTTGGCGTCATTAGCTGCCAGTTCTGAGAGTTCCTTGTTTGAGTAAGCTTGTCGGCGAGGCTTAGTGCCCCACTGCTGTAGGAGGTCAGAAGACAGTTGAGTGGCTTCTTTCTTAGCTCTCATCAACATCTTGCCGCGTTCCAAGATCATCAGAGCTTGGTTGTTGTAGTTCGCGTCGATCTGTTCGAGATCAATCAGCTCCTTAGCAAGGCTGCGCATTTGCATTGCTGCGTCATGCGTGATGACCTTCAGGACAACAGCACCGCCAACACGAGCAACACGAGGCCCGCCAATGTCAAAGGTGAGCTTATCGATCAGATGTTCAGGCATACCTGTGTAGGCATACTGAGCAACGGTCTGGAGAGTTTCGATCTGATATTCCAGAGGCTCCCGACTCAGGCGACGAGCGATCTCGTCAACGTCAATAGTTTCCGCGTGCATTTTAATGAAATCGCGGAGCTTTTCAGGAGTGTCTAAACCACGGAAATCAGAGTCATCCATGAACGGCTTAGGTTCGCCGTCAGGGTCAGTCCACTCACGTTGCGTCACTTCAACATCTTCAACATCAAAGCGAGAAGTGCGTGAAGCACGTTCTTGAGGGTCAAGTTTGCCTTGAGAACCGCCGTTGATATTGCTTTCAGATTTACGAGCGCCAGCGCCTACATCGTCGAAGTCGCGTGCAATTGCTGCAGCTTCTGAACGTGCTTTAGCTTGCAAAGCCTCTACAGCTTCAAAATAAGCAGCAACATTGTCAGGATCGTACTCAACATCAAGAGGCTTGATAGAAAGGCCATCTTTTGATTGAACAACAATGGCACGCTGTACACCTTGACTCATAGGTTTCGAAAAACCCATGCGTTGGTAAAGTCTTGAACGGATGTTCGGTTCATACTCACCTCTAATAACCTCCGCCATAGACTTTGGTTGAGTCTGATCGAAAGCAAACTTAAGAAGAGTGAGTTGATCTTGAGCAACACTATTAGGGCCGGAGTCAAACTCCATTTCGTCCCAAACATCGCCGCCGTCTTCAGCAAGTTTTTTGGCTATCTTTTCAATGCGCTCATATTGAGCGTCATCCATGTGATTGATGACATCCTCGGCATTTCTAAAAGGCTTAAGCTGCGCTTTACGGCGAAGACGAGCCTCAGAGCTTCCGGTTTCATCTACACCCTTAATACTTTTGAATGATCGGTCAGAGGCACCAACGGCCTCTAAAACAGTGCCGACGCGGAAGTTTCCGTCCTTAATAAGCTTTCGAAACTCAGACCTCAAAGGCATGAGACTGATTTGCATATTAGGATCTTCTTTGTATCTACGCGTAGTTTCAGAATCAAGAAACCAGTTGACATTAGTTGCTTGCGTGTCGTCAGACATGCGCTCAAACTCAAACCTAGCTTCATTGCCGTATGGCAAATCAACTCGGTGTGTGACCTTCTCAAGCTTAAAGTCCGTGAAATAGCCAATGGGCATATTTCGGCGCATACCTAGCCGTTGCTCGGCGTCAATACTGTTTTCATAGATGTCTACTTTGTCTTGAAAACTTAGACGCTTCCAAGCATTAAGTGCATCGTCATAACCTTCAGGAGTTGGTCTGCTAAAAGCCGACTCGTAGTCACCCCTAAGAACAGTATCGATCATCTCGGGTTGCCACTGAGGAGCAACCTCTGGGTCATCGGCACCGACACGCTTACGCATTTCTGCGATCGTGACTCGGGTCTTTTGTTCTGGAGAACCTTTAGCTCTAAAGCCCTTACGGAATGCACCAATCAGTTCACCAGCACCGTCAGCTACAAGGCCGATAGTTCCGCCCTCGAAAGCGTTCTTCAGACGGCGGGTGTATTGGTTATCGTCATCCTGGTGGGCAATAGCCTTAAGGATGATGTTGGCGTTTTCTTCATCACCACCAAAGATGTTGGCAAGGTTGCCACCGTCAGGGCTAGTGAAAAAATCGACAATCGCACCGCGCAGGGTTTCACCGCCCATGCGGCTGGCAATAGTGCTATTAGGTCCAGTGCCTACTTTGATGCCGCCGTACTTGGCGAGCTGACGCATGTTGATTAGTACGCCGAGGGTGTTGCGAGCGAACGCACCAAGACGCGTCTTGTTCTCAGTGACACCGAGGTCATAGTCAGCAGCTTCATAAGCTTCGGACCAAGTGAGGTTCTTTTCCTCAACAGGAAGACCAAATGCAGCTCCAGCTGTCAGAAGGTTGTCACCTGCAAAGTCAATGCCTTCAAGGATTGTTTCAACGCTTTGAGCAACACCGCCAACTACAACGCGAGAGGCCTCTGAGGCGAGGTTGTTGCTGTCGTCTGTAGCAGTCTTGAAAGCATCGCCTTGTGCAAACGTTTCTCTACGTGCATCAGTACGGTCTTCTGCGATTTCTTCGCGAGAACGCTGATCACCTTGGAACGTATTGTCGATAAAGTCCCTAGCTGGGACAAAGACGTTTTCTTCTAGGAATTGCTGAGTTGCATCCTGGGGTTGTGCGTCAAACTTTTCTCTGCCTTCCTGGACACGCTGCTCTTGAGTCTTCTCTTCGGCAGGGTCGGTATTTTCAGTCAGGAATTGATAGCCAGTTTGAAGAGCCTGACCAAGGTCGAAACCTTGGCCCTCCGGTTCAGGAGTTGACTCAACAGGCTCAGGCAAGTTACCTGTAGCCTCTACTGATTGTCGTTCAGATTCAGTTAGTGGACGCCCAGGAAGATCATCTTCTGGGATCATAATTATTGCGCCGAGCGAACCCGGTCAAGTAAATCTACTGTGTAGTCATAAATGGAGGGATAAACCCCCGTACCGTAGGTCTGCTTTCTCTTGCTATTACGGAGTTCAGGATTGCCTGAATACCAAAGCGATCCAAAAGCACGAATTAGTTCATCACCTTCATATCCTGCAGACTTTAGATCACGGATATTATTTAAGATACGATAATCAATAATCTTGATCTGGAGTGCAGGGTTTCTAAGAAACTCACGCCTGGACACAGACCGGCCTACGGCATCTTTTGACCAACTTGGAAGGTTTTTAGGCATGATTTGTGCGTATCCGAGAGCACCGCTGTCCTTATTTATTGCGCCAAAGTTGGCAGAGGATTCTTTACCAATAAGGGCAGTACGCAATCTGGGAACAGCAACTAATTCGCCTGTGCTCAAAGTAGTGAAAGGTTGAGCTGTCAAATTAGCAGGTTTGTTGTAAACCTCCGCTTGCTGTCTAGTCAAGCGTTCCCAGTTGGAGCCAATAGCGTCAGCTTTTTCGGTGATGGATTTGGGCGGTTGTGTGTTCTCCCTAATGTGCCTTTGGGCTTGTTCTAACTCATCAGGCGTATAAACAATGTCTACACGAGGTCTAACGCTAGCTTTAAGCGCTGACAATTCTAAGGGAGTTTTATCAGTTAGAACAGCTGAGGGTTTACCGTTGATGACCCTAGTACGAACAACAGGGGCAACAACATCATGCTTGAATTCAATCTTAGAGGTGTCGAAGTTGTTTGATTTGCTACTCCAGTTAAACGAGTCTGCTACTTGCATGAACTCAGGCAGCAGTGTTTGATTGATGTAGTCTTTTTGCTCTTTAATAGAAGGCTGGTCGGTTTGACTATTTCGCCACGAACGGAAACGATAAAGAAACTCATCTCTAAAAGCTTCCTCATGTCTCGTAGCCATGACAGCACGAACATCGTCCTGCATGTTTCGCGGAACGCTTTCCTTAATCTCAGCGTCTACAATCTTTTTACCGATACTAGAAGCGGTAGATAGAAGACTAATTTCACCTTCCTCTCCTGCAAACTTTTCGTCAAGAGAAAACTCTTGGCTTGGTTGGAAACCTCGTTTCTTAGCTTCCTCTTGCGTAATACTTTTGGCAGTGACAGCTTCTCGCCACTCGTCATTCGTAATTACTTCGCCTGCAGCACGTCGAGCATCGTAATCAAGGATATGAAACGAGCTATAGTTTGCGCCTTTGCTATCAAGTCTTTTAATGGCTTCTATGGCTTCATAGCCGCCAATAGAACGAAGCAGAGCCCTAGTTTCTCCATTGATAACGTCAGCTTCATCAGGGTTAGCATTCTCTAGACGCATCCAGTGATCAACAAGAGCTTGCTTTACTTGCATACCCTTAGCCTGTTGAGCAGCGCTAGCGGTTCTAATTTCCGCACGATTGATTTCATCGATCGCTTGAAAAATTTCAGCACGCTTAAGCTTCCCGAACTTAAGACCTGTGTTGCCGTCAAGATTTTTAGATACGTCTTTAAGACCGGTCAAAAGTTTTCTAGCTTCGACAGGTGGCAGGGTTTTTACATGCTGCAGAATCTTGTCAAACGCATCGTTATAGGCAACGCCAGTCTTACCTCGGTACTTACCGCTTGCTAGCAGTGACGTGGCGTATTGATCGTAAGTAGCCTGCAAAGTTTTAGAGGGATCTTGCAAAGCAAGAACCATTGCTTCACTGGCAGCAGCTGCCGCTGCATCCTGTGCTGCTAACTCGATCTCCCGAGAGAGCATCGTGAACTGATTAGTTCGGAAAGGCTGAGCTACTTTGTAAAGCCTTTTCTGCGTTTGCAGATCAAGGTTGCCAACGTCATATTGCTTGTAAAACTCACGCAAACCTGATTGTTGTGCGTGAATAAGTTGACGACTATTTTTTGCAGAGGCGGGAGTAAAGGCATTACCTTCTGCATCCATAAGTTGGGCTGTGCCACGCATATAGTCGTTCATAAATCCGGGGAAGGATTGAACAACATCAACTGAGGCTTGCTCAGCTGCAGCGTGGGTGGCTACCGCTTCACGCGGTGTTGCCATTAAATCAGAGCGAAGACCTACGTCATCACCTGCTACTTCCTCAACTGCAGTAACGGAAGAACGAACAGCACTGTTCCAGCTAACACGTCTGGCTTCGCTTTCAGGAGAATCAGGTTCTTCAGGTTGATCGTCTGGGTTACCCCAGAATTTGTCCGCTTCTTTAGCCCACTCCTGCTCTCGCATTTGGGACATTTTAATGTCACCAAACGTGCTAAGAGCTGTTTTAGAAAGGCTCAGCAGCCCGTTGATGGTTGACCATTGTGCAGTATTTCTAGCTCTATCAGCGGCAAATTGAGAGAAGGCGTTAGACCAATCAGCGTTAAGTTTTGATGTATCAAGCTGTTGCTGACGGGTAAGACCCTGTTGTTGAGTCTTTAGGTTACGGATCTGCTGGTTGCCACGAGCTTGCTCTTGTCTGGCAGTGTTTGCGGCAGTGATAGGCGCAAAGCCACTACCACCGGAATCGGCCCGGTAAAAATCCCCATAATCAGAGGGGCGGTAAATTCGTGACATAATTACGTCCAGTTATATGCAGGGATACCTAGGTTGAGATCTTCACCTTCGCCAACAGGTTCGGGTTCAAAAATTGGAGCTTGTATAGGTTGTAAAAGGTTGCTGTACGCAACGTTGTCAGCGCTGAGTTGTTTGTCAGATGCCAATTGCATACCGATAGCAGCCTTGTCATAAGCAGAGCCAATTGAGGCTTTCTGTTCTGCCTCTGCAAACCCTGCCTGTCTAGAAGCGTCCATAGCCAAAAGTCCGACGCTTTGACCTGTTCGACCTGTAGCCAGAACAGAGCCCATAGAGCCGATCTGTTTGGCATAAATTTCCTGCATTTTGAACGCAGCAGCTTTCTTAGCTGAAACAAACTTGGCTTGTTCTGCCTGATATACCCGGTCTGATGCTTGCTGGTTATAGACGCGCTGTTGTTCAAAGGCCTGGCGCGAAGCTTGCTGAGCACGAACGTCGGCGATATGACGAGCAACAATCTGTTGATTATTTGCGTATGCCTGTTTTTGCGCTTGCTGGTATTGAAGGTTTAGCTGTTGACGGTTTCGTTCAGCTTCTGCGTTTGCTTGCTGCTGAGCGATTTGTGCCTGCGTGTTTGCTTGCATGGAGCTTGTCGCTGTTGACACAGCAGCAATACCCAGACCAGCAAGGGCGATGTTTGCGCCCATTGCAGCGACTGCACTACCGCCCATCATGGCAGCAGTAATTACACACATAGTTTGACGATCTCCAAATAGGGCAGGTAGTAGGGCGGCGGATATACGGTTCGGAGTGCGTTGAACCCGAGCATCTTGAGAAGTTTGTGGTGAAACTTGTTACGAGCATCTGCCACATTCCACAGCAGACGGTAGTTGGTCTGTTCCTTAAGCCATTTGCGTGCCTGTCGGACAAACGTGTGAGGTTTTCTAGTTAGGTGAGGTGTGCATAACATCCAAATCACACCCACGTCTGGCGACTCATCGGGAGTAATCCCAGCAATGCCGCCGATAGTTCCGTCAATATCACAGAACACAACGGCGACATCACTACTGACAACACAAAAAGGGAGAGCTAGTGGAGAGTGTCCGAGCCCTATACATTCTGCGAGGTCTTCAGGTTGGAGGTTGTTGGCGACATATAAAGCGTCTTCAACGGTGGCTTTGCGGTAGTAAGGCTTCATGCATTAGGTGGGTAGTGCGCGGACTCCACGGCGGTTGTAATGGCCCTGCCATGAATAGCTGGTAAGAGCTGATGGAACTGGATCGTCAGCGTAGATATTTGCTTTACTGTCTCTGCCAAGGCAGAAGATAGGTACGGTACGAGTTACTACTTCCTCAACAACAGCAGAGTTTGCGTTATACAGACCAGCTCGTGGGATCTCGATGTCATGATTAAATGCAGGATAACCAACACGTTCGACATTGATTGTGTATCTCCCAGAGTAATAAAGATCTAAATACAGCATTTCTACAACAGGGTTTTCAATCCTGTCTGCGCGTCCATCTGTAGAAACGTAGAAAGAAGGTAGAGATACTGTCATTCGATACTGCAGACCAATTACATAGTCGGCACTGGTAAGAGACGAATCCACAAGCATGTAATAGCCATTGGAATCACTTTGAATCGTTGGCCGTAAGAACACAGACTCGGAGTCACCGCTAGTCACGATGAACACAGGAGTGGTGTTAGCCACGTAGGAACCTGCGGGAAAATTGATACGGGTATCGTTACCAACAACTGAGGTGGTGAGGTTTGCCTTGTATTGGAGGAAATCAAGGCGTGGCAGGAACTGACTAAATCCAGCATTGATAGGAGCGCTATCAGGATCGTCAATCATTTCCATTGTGGACAGCACATAGTCAGTGCCGTCATAGCTGACAATGTATGACGTATCGTTATCGAAACCGTACATACGGATTTGAGCTGGGAACTGCCATTTGCTCCAGCCAGCAAGCTTTCGCTCGTTACCTTCGTTGTAGAACTTGAAAGTCCAGACAGTATTAGAGTCATCCCCAAACAGAACAAAACTGTTGTTAGGGCTAACAGTGGTAAAGGTGAGATTAGGTGGGATATATTCCGGTATGATCCGTGTGATGTCTGCGACAACTGGTCTGTTATCAACAGAGTCAACTGACATTTCAAACACCTTAGAGAAGGTGTCAGCTTCAGAAACAAACATGACACTCACACCAGTGCTGATAGGTGACGTGCTAGTTCTGTAGTTGTAGTTAGAGATTTCTGTGAGCTTGACAGTAGCTGGAGCGAAGGCGACTTCCTGTGAAGCCATAAGGAACTGACTGTTTTCAGCAAAGAGCAATACACCCTTAGGCGTTCCCATTGCAGACTTAAGCAGTGCAGGCTTCTCAGCACCTGCTGTCATATCAATTGGATCTGCGTCACTTACTGCGATAGCAGAAGTAACAAAGAAATCAAAGAAGGATCCAGGCTGCGACATGACAACAGAGTCTTCGCTCAGGAAGCCAAGACGGTTGGCAAAGAAAAACATTCCACTAATACCTCTTCCCACAAAAGAGGGCATAGGGTTAGTGGTGTCGTTGCCGACTTGTCGAGGTGCATATCCACCAAATGCGGAAGAACCGTCAAGCGGTCCGAGAGTAAAGTTACCGTTTGATTGCCTAACAAGAGCGTGCGGCATGGTTGACGAGTTGATTGTCGTCTCGATGCCTGGCTGCACTGTCTCTTCCCATGTGCCTGTGCCGGGGACACCTTCGGCGTCCGGTTTGAAGTTGACGAAATAATCGTCATTTTCAGAGTCGCCCGTGTTCATGACTTTGCAAGTGAAGTCAGGAAAACATTGGGTAGGCAATTCAGTAATATCCAGCGCCGTGTCTTTAATGACAGTCATAGCGCGGTTAGTCACACCACCACGTACAGCGATGTTGAACTTTCTAGAGTCTGTTCGTTTAACCCGAAGTACATGGCCAACATGATCAGCGGCATAGCCGGAGATATTATTGACTGCAGTTTGCAAGTTAGTAACAATGTCGCTTACTTGCAGGGTTCCTGAAGTCGCATTACTAGGCGTAGTAAAAGTTGCAGTACCATCAGAAGCGAAGGTATAAACAAACTTTTCTTCTGCTACACGGACAGTAAACGTTTTTCCTTGCTGAGTAACTGTGGTGGTATCACCTACACGCCAACCGCTACCACCATTTTTGAGAATAACGCTTGTGGTGTATCGGGATTTGTATGAGTTAGAAGCTTCGTCATAGTACGCAGAGCACTGATTAACAAGACGAAAAGACAAACCCGTCTTGCTACCTTGATTGACTGTATGGTCCTGCGCAGAGTTTTGAGCACAAGAGCCAGCATCATCGACTTCATACGAGCCAGGCGTAACTTCTAGTCTTGTCGCACTATAAACCTGAGTCTGTTGAGTATTCCCATCTCTGTTGAGGTCAATAGAATAGGTAGTGTTGTATGAAACAGCATTGATAGTGACGATAGCTTCGTCTCTAGTATCAGTGAGTTCGACACTGTTCGTACTGACAATACGCTCATTATTGGCAATAAGCGTATAATCTGCAAGCTGCAGCGTAGAAATACTGTCCAGAGAAGATGCGTTTAGATAATCATCAACCCCAGATGCAAGCGTGACAGTACGCTCAGTTCCGTCATTTGCATCCCATACACGGACGACTGTGGTTGTAGTTCTATAGATCGCGACGATATAACGCTCAACTCCGTCGCGAAAGATAGGGAACCACTTAGCGGATGTGGGAATTGAATCAGTAGCGCTAGCAGAGTTGAGCTTTGCAATGAATGTAGTAGCTGGCCTTTTCTTGCAACCGTATGTGGGATCAAGATAAGTGTTGATTGCTTCCCGAACTTGGCCAGGTAGTTTTACAGGGTCGGGCTGGTTACTGACCCCACCGAGCACGTTTGGGATAGTTTGGGAAACTGCAGCCATTAGAAGTGACGATAGACAGCGTTATAGGGGAGGTATGAGTCGAACTCTTTGCCGCCTGCACGGTCATTGAAGATGTTGTAATCCCCCTGCTGTGTCTCATATTCCATCACCGCAGCGCGGGCGAGAATCTCTTCACGTTCAGAGTATTTGACAACTTCAGAGGAACCGACAGCACGGTTTGCAAAGAGGTTAGCGGCGCGGACTGCGATGTACTGCTTACAGACTTCGGGCAGCTCTACAAAGTCGAAGTACCAGACCACCTTTAGGTAGACGGTTTCCTCGAAGTCGAATGTATGCTTGCGCTTGTCATACAGCTTTCCGTTACGAATAACGGTTTCAAATGGTGCTGTCTCCACCATGTCCAGCGACAGGATATTGCTGGGGATGGAAATGTTTTTGTTTGAGTCTGGGGTGAATGGGTAGTCCTGCTCTGTATTAAAAGCCCAGCCCTCGGACTGGAAAGCATGAGATACCTCATCCAATATCTGCTCAGCCAAAGCAGCTAGCGGGTTAGCTGAGTCCAGACTCGTAATCGGAGATTGTCCGATATTAGAAAGAATAATGTTTACGGCTGACAGTTTCGTCAGCTTGTGCGTAGTTGCCATTTATTTCTAGGGAATGGTAAGCCCCGAGGGACCAAAAAGGTCCCAAGGGGGCAAGCCTCACTTGGCCTGCAGAGATCCAGCAACGGAGGTACGGAGCATACCCACGCCCATGGCCAATTTACCGACGATGAGATCACCTTGGTATTGAACACGGAACGAATCCGAAGTCGTTTCTACGGTAGGAGCGATGCTTTCCAGCACGCCCACCGCTTCTTTATGGAAAACGAGTCCACAGCACTTGTCGTTTGCATCTGTGTAGTCGTTGTTCTCACCAGTCACGGCGCTGTTGTAAGCAGCCATGAAAGGCAGGTTGTTGCTCTTCAGCAGTTTAATGCCGGCAATGCTGAACAAGCCGTCACCAGTATTGATGCTGCCCTGAGTACCACCCAGCTCGCGATTCAATACATTAGTGTCCACAGAAGAGATCAGACCCAGGTACTGGCGAGGGCTGAGAACGCAGCTACGGCCTTCCGCAGGAGCATTCCTTTCATCCAACACAGCAGCGGCTTCAAACAGACCGTCTACGATAGATTGTGCGTCGAACTGCTTACCGGAGCCGATGCTAACTTCAAAGCCACCGGGCTCTCCAGTAACAGGAGAAGCGGCGCGAGAAGCCATGTCAAGGACACGAGCAATGCGCTGATCGTAAAATTTTGCGAGTGCTTCGCCGATCTGTTTTGAGATCTCAGCTCGCTGCGAATACTGGCTGAGGATTTCCTCAAGGCTGTAAATAAACTGGGATGAAATCAACAAATCATCCATGTTGATTGTCACCTCGTTTGCCTTAAGTGCGGCGTCTGCGAGGATCGGCTGGCCCGGCGTATGAAAGCCAGCACCGAGAGTTCCTTGGAGCAAGAACTGTTTAGATTTGCCTCCACGGAGAGCATAGTTGCGAACAAGGCCTTTGAAGATCGAGGCCGAGTTGAACGCATTGAACACCTCGCCACTGAACAAAGTAAGCGCGGTGGCGTACTTATTAGCAAAGGTATTGCTCTGGTTTCCATTCACGGCATTAGGCCGTGAGATGAAGTTCATGTTAGTCATTTTTAAGAGGAGAAAGAATTGAAATGGTCGGTCTTCCGATCAAATTCCTTTCAGTGAAAGTTGTCCCAGCGAACTGGGGCTTTCTCCTAGTCGAAAATATCTCTATAGACCTTAAAGTCTTTCCCTTGCAAGGGTCGCCGTTTTTAGGCCCACGGGCGCGGGGCAACAGGAGACAGGTCCTACTCTGAGGTGCCTGTCTCCACTTCCTTAAACACGTTCCGTCAGGTGTTTACAGAGCCGATATTAGTGCGTCGGCGAAGCGCACTCGGAACAGGATGATTTGATATATGAGACGCCGCGATACTTCAGTTTCTGCTGTTTGTCAGCAGCTTGCTGTTCACGGACACGTTGACGAAGTTCGACAGTTGACATGATGAAAGCCTCGAAGTCCCACCCCCCGTTCCATGAGTGGGCGTTATGCGGCCCTTAGAGGGCTGAACGAACGGCGTCGTCTATATCAATCAAAGCTCCACTTGACGCCTGCCTTAGCGCCGTAGGAGTCAGAGCCAGCGAACGAAAGCTCGCCATACACCGACACGTTTTCCTGGGCTTGGATGGAAGCGCCTGCCTTACCAGACAGGACAAGCTCGTCATCTTCAGGCAGGCTTTGAATTTGTGGGCCACCTTGTACATACCACGAATAGGCACCGCTAGCGCCTTCAATTCCGTAGTGGATGTCTGTAACTGTGGACTGCAGTTCGCCAGGACCGGTATAAGCCTGATTGGCTTCAACGTTCACATAGCCGGCATGTGCGCCTTGTGCAGCTCCCAGCAGGAGACCAGCGAGAATAATAGATTTCATGTAAGGGTTACTTTTTTTTCTTTTTTTTGGGAAACCCTGCTTTCATGTTGGCGTAAGCCTTAGCAGAGATAGTGGACTTTTTTTTAGAGCGGGAAGTGCCTGCCTTCTTACGCTTATTGATGTTGCGATACAGGCTCATTTTTTCTTACCGCCTTTCTTTTTCTTTTTAGGAGGACGGCCCACCTTCGAGCCGTATGTACCTTTGCCGTAGGGCATTACTCAAGTTCTGAAAGTTCCAGTACGCCACTGGTAGAGGCGTTGCGGATAACTGCGATGTTTGCCCCTTCTGGAATGCGGAGTTCCAGGCGCTCACCACTTGCAATGAAATGGCTAGACGCAGAAGCGGTTTGAGCGGAGGTGCCAACGCTGAAACGGATGTCAGCGCCCACGGCTCGAATAGAGACGCGGGAGACAGTAGAGGTGAGTGCGGTATTAGCAGAGCTAGCGCCGGCAGCGAGTTGGCGTGCGGTGCCCACCATCCGGTAGGGCTCCACAAATCGACTGGAGTTCTCGCCCCGGTAAATCGTATGAGTTGTGGCAGTCATTAGAAGAGATCAGGGGATGCACGCAGACGTTCTTCAACATCAGATCGGAACGCGTGGTCGGTTTCGTAAAGGGGATTGGCAATATCGCGGGCGAGTTCTGCCTGGCTTCGGTACGGCTTGACAGCAGTAGTGGATGCCTTGCCAGTGACAAGGTTTCCCTCAAAGCCTTCGGCTGCTTTGTAGCGGCTGCTGAGAGCTTCAACAGCAAACTTCATAGCGGGTACGTTGCCTGAGTTGGTGACGTTATTAAATGCATCAATTTCATCTGCAGGCAGGTTGTTAGCTGCCCAGGTGACCATGGACTCATATTCGGACTCACCCCCAGCAATGCCTTTTAGCATGTCAATCTGGGCTTGTTCGACTTGGACCTGTTCAACTTGCTGTGCAGACTTTGTGTAGTACTGCATATAAGCCTTGATCAGATCCTTTGAATCCATCTTAGAAAGTTCTTCGATGGCCTCATCAGAGATCTTGCCATCAGCCGTGTACTGCTCAGCAGCACGGTTCATGACTTGCTCAGCTTCGGTGTATTCAACCTCTGCTGTCTCTTCAGTTTCCTGTTCCTCAGGTTCGTCAGCAGACTCCACATCTTCGGAATCCTCCTGTTTGCCTTTCATCTTCTCTAGCTCCTGGTAAGCCTTGAGAAGCTCTTCCTGAGAACGGAACTTACCTCCGATCAGTTCAACGTTTTCGTTTTCACGATCTTGCTGGCCCCACTCAGCTTGGCGATCTTCCTCCTGAGCTTGCAGGATCTTTTCGCCTTGGGCGAGAGCCGCAGCCTCAGCATCTTGCTGTTCTTTAGTAGGACCTTCAGTCGGGTCAAATTGGACAGTAGCCATAA
>MDSZ01024359.1_pt1 | contig 14897 bp, 9 predicted proteins | sample 811201 | NCBI WGS metagenome assembly MDSZ01 (sample SAMN05326647, study PRJNA326480) | marine metagenome | isolation source: seawater | place: Indian Ocean: North | collected 2010
ATATCTTTACTTAACCGGCCATGGAAATATTAAGTTTACTGATGAAGAAGTTATTGCTTTGAGGTCATTGTTGAATAATGGGGCTTTTTTGCATGCAGACGATAATTACGGGATGGACTTATCATTTAGAAGAGAGATGAAAAAGGTTTATCCCAATAAAGATTTCATCGAATTACCCCACGATCATGATATTTTTAAATCATACTATATTTTTGAAAATGGTTTGCCAAAAATACACGAGCATGACAACAAACCGCCGCAAGCTTTGGCTTTATTTGACGATGCTAGATTAATTGTATTGTATACATATGAATCAGATCTTGGTGACGGTTGGGAAAACCCTAGCATCCATGATAATCCTTGGGAGAAACGCGAAGCAGCATTAAAAATGGGCGTTAACATAATTTATTTTGCTTTAACACAATAAATGAGAATCAAAGACTACTTACTAAAAGCCAGATTATATCAGTATTTTCAGGATTTGAAGATTTGCTTTCTTGGTTTTGTTATCTTTTTATCTTTTTGTTTTTTTATTGGAATTCAACTAGAGAGCATATTTTTCTTTTCTACTAAAATAAGATTTAACGTACTATTACTGCTTTTGTCAGTTTTTGTAATATTTATAATAATATTTATTTGCACGTTTTTTTTAGCAAAGAAAAACCTCTTGCCTCGATATAAGTTAAATAAACTCGCTAAAAAAATTGGAGATCACTTCTATCCCGAAAAACCAGATACAATTTTAAATGCAAATCAACTAGATAAAAAAATTCAACTTAATCAATCTAAAGCATTAGCCAGAGCATTTGTAGAAGATGTTTTAGTTAGACTTGATCCTTTGAAATTGCAGTCCATTTTTTTTAATCCTACAATAATACCCATGAAGAAATTGATTTTAACCTCATGGCTTTTCATATTAATAAGTTTCTTTTTTCGATATAATCAGACAGCTAACTCTGTGTTTCGATGGTCTAAGCCAAACACATCCTTTCAAGCTCCAAAACCATTTACATTAAAAAGCATAACAGGAAACATAAGTATTTTAGGTGGGAATAATGCTAGTATTAAAATTTACGCCTCAGGTAGCAAGCCTGACTCAATAAATCTACGATTAATTCCATCTCAGACTGTACCACATAAACCCGATTCTACAACTCTATTTTTTTCTGCCAATCGAGATAAATCTGGATTTTATTATTTTGAGTTGCCAGAACTATTTCAGGATTATTATTATCAAGCCTTTGTGCCTGCAGAACATTTTTGGCAAGCCTGGAGAGAAGTAACTTCCCATGCTGATACAATATTTGTTACTGATAGGCCTATTTTTGAATCTTTTTCTATTACTGTAATTCCACCGAAATATAGCAAGCTAACTCCTATTACCCAAAAAGGCAATATTGCTGCTGTAGAAGGGCTCTTAGGCTCAACTATTCAAGTTGATCTAAAGTCAAATAGATTATTAGGCCCATGTTTTTTAGATATTAATCAGAATGTTAAGGGGATGACTGTTCTGAATAAAACAGCAAGAGGAGAGTTTAAAATAGTCGAAGAAGGAATTTTTATGGTTAATTTAGTTGATACTCGCGGCATTACAAACCGAGATCCTGTTCCCTATAAAATATTTGTGATACCAGATAATTATCCTACAATGAACATAATCAATCCTCCTAAAATTACTGAACTTGGTAGTTTGATGAATGTACCAATAAAAATAGAGATTGAGGATGATTATGGATTTTCTAATTTTCAAATTGCATATGAGATACAACGTCCCAGCTATTTAAAAGCAGATCCGTTTATTTCAATCTTTAACATTAAAGAACTTATTTTAGATACTACTTTTCAATCTTTTGATTTTTTATGGGATCTTTCCGATATGATGCTCATGCCTGAAGATGAAGTTTATTTTCATTTTGAATTATATGACAATGATTCTATTTCAGGCCCAAAGAAGAAACTATCACCACGTTTCACCGCCAAATTGCCATCTCTTTCAGATTTATACGAAGAAATCTCGAAAGAAGAAATAAAGTTTACAGACGATTTGAAAGAGAATATTTCAGAGTTGCAAGATTTGAAAAAAGAAATTGAAACATTACAACTTGAAACAATAAAATCTGAAAAATTAGATTGGGACCAGAAAAAAACCATTGAAAAATCTGTAGAAAAAATTAATAATCAAATAAAAGATTTTGACAAAGCTCTCGAATCATTGAATGAGCTTTCTAATGAAAGTGAAAAGCATGATCTGTTTTCTCCTGATCTAATGAAAAAATTCAAGGAATTATCTGAATTAATTCAAGATGTTTTCCCAAATGAAATGCTCAATTCAATGGAAAAGCTTCAACAAGCTTTGGAAGAAATGGATATGGAATCAATTCAAAACACCTTAAAGGATCTTGCCGAAAATATTGAAAAAATTGAACAAGACTTAGATCGATACCTTGATATATTCAAAAAATTACAAGCAGAACAAAAAATGGATGAAATAGAAAAGAGAATGGAACAATTATTTTCTCAGCAGAATTCTTTAGATAACGAAATAAACCAAAATAATAATTATGAAAAATCTGACTATGCAAGGCTTAGCCAGCAAGAAAAAAGAAATCTAGAAGAGTTAAGTGCAATTAATGATTTAATAAAACAAACAGCAGAAACAATTAAGCCATTTAGTGATGAAGTTGCTGATAAATTAATTGAATATTCTAGTGATTCTCTCATGAATCAAACTAATGAAATAATGAGTGAAACTGTACAAAATTTATCGTCGGGCGAGAATTTAAAAGCGATCCAAAATAGTGAAAAGGCGTTAAAAAACCTTCAAAAAATGCTTCAAGACCTTTCTGACCTGAATAGCCAGTTTAAGCAAGAAACTGTATCTGAGATGGTATCAAAGTTTCAAGATATAATGAGAAAAATTATATATTTATCAGCTCAAGAGGAGGAACTCGGAAATAAAACGCAAAACTTATCTAGCAATTCTCCTCAATTACGTGATTTAGCTGGCAAACAACAAGTTTTACAAGACCAACTAAAATCTATAATTAGTCAATTAATTAATTTATCTAAAGAAACATTCGCCATTACTCCAGATATAGGAAGATCAATAGGAAAAGCTAATTCTGGAATGGAAAATGCAAAGTCCAATTTGACCGAACGAAAAATTTCTGAAGCAAAAAATCAACAAAACATTGCAATGGAGGGTCTTAATGAAGCTACCTTAGCAATATTAAATAGTATAAAACAAATGGAAGGTTCTGGATCTTCAAGCGGCTATGAACAATTCATGAAGATGATGCAACAAATGGCAGGACAACAACAAAACATCAATAAACAAGGAATGCAACTTGCGATGGGTCAAATGGCCGCCTCTGCTCAACAACAGGTAATGCAAAGCATGTTGCAAAAGCAGCAAGAAATTCGTAAATCTTTAAATCAGCTAATCCAAGAAATGAAGAATTCAGGTGGGTATAAAAATGGTGAACTTTCTGGAATAAAGAAAGAAATGGATAAGGTAATTGAGGATCTACAAGGACAATCTTTTACAAGAAAAACATCGGATCATCAAAGAAAAATTTTGTCAAAAATGTTAGATAGCCAAACATCAATGAGTCAACGCGGTTTTAAAAAAGAGCGTAAATCAATTTCTTATGAAACAGAAGTTGATTTTAACGGTCCAGGGGGCCTACCCTTAGACTTAGGACAGCGTCAAAATTTAACAATCGAAGCATTAAATAAATCAATAAATGCTGGTTATTCAAGAGAGCATCAAAATATGATAAAACGATATTTCAATTCGTTGAATCAATTAAATTCTCAAAATTATAATATAGACAACAACTAAATGAAAATTATAGTTCAACTAACTTTACTTATTATCATACTCCATAAAACAATAGCTGCGTTTACAAATGATATAAATTTTAATGCTTCAATAAAAACTGCCCAAATATTAATTAAAAAAGGTCAGACTGAAGAGGCTTTATCTATTTATTTAGATTTAAATGAAAAATATCCTAATAATTATTCTATTATCAGATCAATTAAAAATTTATACATAAAAACAAATAAGTATGACAAAGGAATATCATTTCTAAAGTCTCAATTAAAATTTCGACCTGAGAGAGAAAATGGTTACATAGATCTTGGAGAATTTTACTTTTTAAATAATCAAATAGAAGAATCTAGAAAAGTCTGGAAAGAAGGAGTTAAAAGATTTAATAACAAACAATTTTACAGAAGTCTATTTTCTTTGTACAGTAGACATAATTTAGATGAAGATATAAAAAACTTATTAAAAACTGGAAGACAAAAATTTGGTAATTCATTTTTATCTTATGAAGCTGGTTCTTTTTTTCAATCGAAACAATCATATGCTAGAGCAATGGATGAGTACATTATATACCTCTCCTATAATAAAAATCGACAAAATATAATACAAAGAAGAATATCAAGAATGAGTGATGACAGTGATGCTGTTGAAATAATTTTATCAAAACTAATTTTGATCTCAGAAAAAGAACCTAAAAAGTTTTTATTTTTACTCGCTGATTTTTATTTCCAACAACAAAGTTATGATAAATCATTCCAAACTTATAAAAAATGGCATAAGAGCGGTAATTGGGAACAAAAAAAATGGTTGGCTTTTGCAAACAACCTTCGTAAAGAAAGCCAATATATCATAGCCGTAGATGTATATAATTACATCCTTAAAAATTCAAAAAATAGCAATGAAACTGGTAAGGCGCTTCTTGGTTTAGCAAAAACATTTGAAAATCAAGTTATGCCAATAAATACAAATGATTTAATCCCATATTTTTTTGATCAAAATGTATTTTTCAAAAACTCATATAAAGAATCAACATCAATATCTCCTATACATTTGCAAAATAGTCTGTCAATTTATGATTCATTATTATTTTCCTTGCCTAAGTCTCCGTTGCTTGCAGAAGCTTATTATAGACTAGGTACAATTCAATATAATATCTTACAAGATTTTGATCGTGCCCAAATACTATTGAAAACAGCGCTAAAAAACAATCCTCCTAAAAATCTTAAATTAAAAATAATAGAACAGTTAATTAATGTATATATAGGTCAAGGGAAACTAAATGAAGCATCAGACTTTTTATCTGAAAATGAGGACCCTAGTAACTTGGGCATTGTTAAACAAAAAAAAATATTGATTACACTCTTAAGTACAAATATAGACTCCGTAAAAAATTTAGTTGATTTTGAATTAGAGGGGATTACCCCTGATGATCCCTATTTTAATGACTTAATTGAATTAAATGAATTTCTTACAAGATATACCAAAAAAAACACTTCAAGCGAACTAAAAAGTTTCAAACATTTTATCAAAGCAGAATTTTTAATTAGGCAAAGAAAAATAACTGAAGCAATTAGTGAATTAGAATTTATTTCTGATAATTATTCACAAACAGAGATTGCCCCTTTGTCTGCATTTAGGCAAGCACTATTACTAAAAAAAATTCAACAGTTTGATGCTGCCTTAAATATGTCTATGACTTTAGAGAAAACATGGATTGCAGACCGAAGTATAATTCTGACAGGACAGATTTACGAACTAAATTTTAAAGACAAAGAAAAAGCTATATCAAAATACATGCAGATCCTAAATGATTATAAATCCTCTATTTATGCAGAACCAATACGCTATCATATTAGAGAACTACAAAACCTTACAGCTAAATGAAAAATTTATTATATATTTTTATCTTTACAATATGTACTGGAAAAAAATTACTTGTTCCAATGGATCTAACGCAAAATGATCATTTAAAATCATACGGCATCGCTTTTTTCGCTCTGAAAAATAATATAAACGTTGAATGGTTACTAAATTATAGAGGTGGGTCTTTTTTAATCGATGCAAGGGAATCTATAATCACAGAGTGTAAACTTCGTGGAGTAACTTTTAGCCTTATAACTGCAGAAATTTTATTATCTATATATTCTGAAGTAGATCAGAATAACATGGACATAGTTCTTTTAGAAAAAGCACCTAAGATTGCTATATATTCTCCGGAAAACAAACAACCTTGGGATGACGCTGTTACCCTAGCCTTAACATACGCTGAGGTTAATTATGAAACATTATGGGACAAGCGAGTTTTGGAAGGAAAGCTTTCTGAGTTTGATTGGCTACATTTACACCACGAGGATTTTACTGGGCAGTATGGAAAATTTTACCGGAGTCATCATAATTCAAAGTGGTATGTAGAACAAAAAAAACAATACGAAAAACTAGCAAAACAGTTTGGATTTATTAGCGTGCATGAACAAAAAAAAGCAATTGCTAGAAAAATTAATGATTATGTTGGTAACGGTGGTTTTTTATTCGCAATGTGTTCTGCAACAGATTCTTATGATATCGCGCTCTCAATGGAAAATTTAGACGGTGTTCATTCAGTGTTTGATGGCACTAGTATAGAGGGAGAATTACAATCAAAACTACAATACGATAAAACACTTGCATTTAAAGATTTTAGAATTATAAGTGACCCAATGGTTTATGAATTCTCAGATATTGATTACCCGCCAAGTCATAACCCCGTAACCAGAGGAGCAGAAGCAGATTATTTCTCATTATTTGAATTCTCCGCAAAATATGACCCTGTCCCAACAATGCTTACTCAAAATCATGTTAGTGTTGTTAAGGGTTTTATGGGTCAAACAACAGGTTTTCATAAAAACCGTATAAAATCACACATTATAATTATGGGTGAAGATCCAGCTTCAGATCAAGTAAAATATCTGCATGGAAATTTTGGCAAAGGTACATTTACTTTTTATGGTGGTCATGATCCAGAGGATTATCAACACTTTGTTGGAGACCCTCCAACAGATTTGAAATTGCATCGCAATTCACCTGGTTACCGTTTAATATTAAATAATATTTTATTCCCGGCTGCAAGAAAAAAAGAAAGAAAAACTTAATCTCTCATGTGGAAACAAAATTCGATTTTTTTTGAACCTAGGCCTAGGGGATTTTATTTAATTACAAATGATATTCTGAAAGAAATTGGCTATATAAGATCTTTGAAAGTTGGTATTCTATATTTATTTATAAAGCATACGTCTGCATCTATAACATTGAATGAAAATTCCGATAAATTAGTAAGACAGGATTTCGAATCTTTCTTTAATAAGTTAGTCCCAGAAAATGAAAAGTATTATAAACATAGCGATGAAGGACCTGATGATATGCCCGCACACTTAAAAACATCTATTTTAGGATCTTCTCTAATTATACCTATTAAAAACGGTATTTTAACATTAGGCACGTGGCAAGGTATTTATCTTTGCGAGCACCGAAAGAATGGACCTAAAAGAAATCTAATAGTTACTGTAGCAGGAGACTAATTGATATTACTCTTCTTTTTTAACTTTATCCCAAATTGAATTTAGCTGATCTGTTGAGGTGTTTTTAAAAGTTTTTCCATCTTTTAAAAGGACCTGCTCTAGTTTATAAAATCTATTTGAAAATTTCTTACTAGCATTTCTCAGTGCATCTTCAGAGTTGATATTTAAAAATCGAGATAAATTAACAATTGAAAATATAAAATCTCCCAATTCTTCTTCAACTGACTTCAAATCACCGCTTAATTGAGCTTGCTTCAATTCTTGAATCTCCTCTTCAACTTTTTCCCATACAGAACTTATATCATCCCAGTCAAAACCAGCGTAGGAAGCTTTTTCCTGTAACCTTTGAGCTCTATTTAACGCTGGCAGAGTCAAGGGGACACCATCTAAACGAGATTTTCTATCTCCTTCTTCAAACTTTAATTCTTCCCAATTCTTTTTTTGATTATCCATATTTCTTTTATTTTCATCAACAGAAAAAACAGATGGATGCCGATTTATTAGTTTCTTATTAATTGTATTTAATAGATCTGCAACATTAAATCGATTGTTTTCAGTACCTATTTGAGCTTGAAGAATAACATGCAAAAGTACATCACCTAATTCTTCTTTCAAATTATCCCAGTTTTCAGATTCCACGCTTTCAATAACTTCATAGGTCTCTTCCAAAAAATATGGGAGTAACGTTTTTGGTGTTTGTTCTTTGTCCCAAGAACAACCATCCGGAGAACGCAACTTTTCTACGATTTTAATTAACTTAATAAATTGCGCAGAGGCTTTTTTTTTATACATTTAATTCAGGATATAATAAACTATCAAAGGTTTTTAAATACTGATTTTCTAATTTTTCCATTTCTAATTTTTCATCAAAAGTTTTATCGTCAAAACCTAAAAGATGTAGAAGCCCATGTATTATTAAACGTTTCACTTCATCATTAAAAGTTTGGTCATACTTTTTAGCATTAATATTCGCACGTTTTAAATTAACATAAATTTCTGCTTCCAGAAATTTTTCAGCATCTTCACTTAAATCAAATGTGATTACATCTGTTAACTGATCTACACCAAAATATTCTTTCTTTAATTTTGAGAGTAAGTCATCAGAACAAAAAATAAAAGATAAATGAGCATTGTTAACATTTTTATCTTTAAGTATCAACTCCACAATTTCTTTGACTATTTCAAACTTTGGATTTTTAAAGGAAGGGTCACACTCTTGAAGAACTTCAATCATTATACTGTTTTTTCTATTTGTTTATCCGGGTATTCAATCCTTATATGGTATATGCCTCTCAATACTGACAACATCCCTGAGTTCCCATCAACTGTTCCAACAATTTTTTTTAATTCAGCTAAGGTTAAGGGACATTCATCAAGCTGGCCATCATCAATCCTATCTTTTATTATTTTATTTATCATAGCTTCAATTTTAATAATATCGGGATTTTTAATTGATCTAACAGCAGCTTCAACTGCCTCGCATATCATTAAAATACCAGTCTCTTTAGTGTTTGGTTTTGGCCCTGGATATCTAAATTGATTTTCATCAACATTGTTTTTATTAGATTCTTGTTTTAAAGCCATCCGATAAAAATATTCCACACGAGTTGTCCCATGATGCATAGGAATAAAATCGGAAACTATTTTTGGAAGACCGTATTCTTTAGCTAAGGCTAAGCCGTCATTGACATGGCTACGGATAATTTTAGCGCTCATTGTTGCAGTTAGTGAATCATGTGGGTTCTCACCCAAATATTGGTTTTCAATAAAATAATCTGATTTGACCATTTTTCCGATATCATGATAAAATGCGCCAACACGACATAATAAAGCATGTGCTCCAATCGCAGCAGCACAAGATTCTGCTAAATTCCCAACAACAATACTATGATTAAAAGTCCCATTCGTTTCTTGCTGGGCTTTTTTTAATAATGGGTGATTATAGTCAAGTAGCTCAATCAAACTAAGATCTGTGGTAACACCAAAACCAATTTCAAATAAGTGTATAAATCCATATGTTAATAATGGAGCAAAAAGACTGTTTAATAATAATAATTGGATATCTCCTAACATAGCCAACCAGCCATGCTCTTTAAAAAGACCTAAACCAAGAACTACAATTACAGAAGCACCCATCAAAGAAAACATCGTTATAAAAAGTTGACTACGTTTCCTAATATCTCGAATATTATAAACAGCAATTGTCGAGGTAAATAATGAAATAATAACAAAATCAATATTTTGTCCCATCATCAAAGTCATCAAAACTACCATAGAAGTTGTAGCAATAAGCCCGATCCTAACATCGAACAAAATAGCTAAAGCCATTGCGCCGACAGTGACTGGAATAAGAAGCTCTGACCAATTAAGACGAATTACAAATATATAGGCTAAAATAATTTGAAGCAAAAATATGATAGAAATAAGGAGAACCATTTTCCAATCATGAAATGTATCTGGTCTGTAAACAATTAGGAATGTATAAAAAAGGGTAAAAATAACAGATAAAAGAATAATTCGCCCCATGTACCCTAAAAATACAGTCCAAATTTGTGATGAAATTTGCTTTTTTGATATCACAAAAGACAGAGAGTTTAATTTCTGTAAAACATCATTTGTTATTCTAGTGTTTGCATCAACTATCATTTCATCTTTTAGGATAACTCCACGGGATTTTGGAATCATTTTCAATCGTTGATTTTGCACTTTTTCTGTTGCTTGTAGATCATACTTTATATTGGGCTTCATAAATCTGACAATTAAATCATACCCTAGATCTTTAAAGCTACTTTGGCTTGAATAAGTGCTTAGTAATTCTTTACGTGCTAATGTCCATGCCATTTCTAAATCATTAAATCTATCATATGAAACTAACTCAGGAACGTCGCCTTGGTTAATGGTAATTTCTTCACTAAGAATATTATTAATTGAAATATCATAAATTCCCTCAGACCACCTGTTCCTACAAATTCTAATAATATTATCTTTATCAAGGTTAAGATTCCCTTTTTTAGAATCATTGTTCTCAGGCTGTAAATATTTTCCCCAAGCGCTATTGTTTTCTACAAATGGATATTCACTCTTAAGTTTATTTAATTGGTTAGCTAATTCAGCGCTATCAGCTACAAACACTGAGCGTGCTTTTTCATATTGTTTATGATATCGCCTTTCATACACTAATCTTGTTGATTCTTCAAGCCTTTTAGATGCTATATGAATATCATTTACAATTTTAAAAAAATTGCTAATTCTATTTATTTGAAGATTGACAACATCATCTCTTCGATGAAAAATAAATGGGACAGATTTTAATTCTAGATCTTTTTCAATTTTTAATTGTTCCTGTGACTTCTGTATTGCGAAAGTAACAGGTGCTATAATTGGCTCTTGGGTTATATCATTTAATTGATATGAATACTGAAGAGTATTTCCGCTTGGAAAAAGAAACGCAATTATAATTACCAGTAAAGTAATTATGCTATACTGTCTCCAATACTTGTCTAAACTAAAAAATCTTGAACTAAGGAGGTTGATTTTTTCTGATAACATATATCTAATAACGCTTCAATATTTCACGTGCAATTATCAGTCGTTGTATTTCACTTGTCCCTTCACCAATCTCAAGAATTTTTGCATCCCTAAAATATCTCTCTACATCATATCCTTTAACATACCCATTCCCACCATGGATCTGAATAGCCTCATTTGTAACTTTCATTGCAGTTTCGCTCGCAAAAAGTTTTGCCATGGCAGCTTCTTTTTTTATATCGCAACCCTGATCTTTCATCCATGCCGCATGAAAAACTAATAGCTTTGATGCTTCGATAGCCGTTGCCATATCTGCTAATTTAAAACTTACCTGTTGAAATTCATTTATTGGTTGGCTGAAGGCTTTTCGATCCTTTGAATACTCTAATGATCTTTCATACGCTCCCAGAGCAGTACCTACAGATAATGCACCAATTGATATTCGACCAGAGGCCAGCGTCCTTAAAAATGTTTTAAACCCTAGAGATGGATCTCCAAGCAATGAGGATTTAGGTATTTTCATTTCTTTAAAAAACAACTGCCTCGTGTCACTCGCACACCAACCCATTTTATTTTCTTTTGAACCAATCTCTAAGCCTGGAGTATTTGTTGGAATAATAAATGCACCAATTCCAAGATCAGACCCATTATGCTCTATCCTTGATGTAAAAGTAAGTAGCTCAGCATGCCCAGCATTTGTGATAAAAATTTTTCCTCCATTAACAATATAATGATCACCTTGAAGTTTTGCTATTGTTTTACAAGCCCCCGCATCGCTTCCAGATTCAGGCTCTGTTAGGCCAAAAGCAGATAACGATTTACCAGAGGCAATATTAGGTAAAAATTTTCTTTTTTGCTCTTCGTTGCCTAACAACAAAAGTGGTAAAGTCCCTAAAGATGTGTGAGCCGCCATTGTGATAGCAACCGATGCATCAGCTCTTGCTAACTCTATGATTACCATTGCATAGGAAATCATATCTAATTCAGCTCCTCCATACTTTTTAGGAACATGGAAACCCATCAGCCCAAGTTCTGCCATTTCAGAAACTAATTTTTTGGGAAACTCCCCTGTTTTGTCCATTTCTTGTGCAACAGGTATAATTTCTTCATCAGCAAATTTTCTAACTGTATCTCGAATAAGAATATGATCATTATTAAAAAATAAATCGTCCATTTTTAGGGCACTGTTCTATTATTTAAAAACTTTAAACATAAATATACATAAAAAAGATTAAACACAAAAACCGCACAACATAAATAAAAAAGATTAGCTAGCCTATAAGCCGAGTTCTGTCATATGATAGTTATCATAGTGATAGTCATTTATCTAGGCATGATGTTGCCATCAAGCTCAAGCAACCTACCCGTTTCTCAAGCGGTGCGAACAACACCTTGAAACCTATTCGATCTTGCACCAAATGGGGTTTACAAGCTCTTGATATTTTACTCAAGACTGGTAGTCTCTTACACTACCTTTTCACCCTTACTTTGTTTTACCAAAGCGGTTTATTTTCTGCTGCACTTTCCGTACTTTATAAAAAAGCCCCTCTCATTATGAGGCATTTTGTTCTACGGTGCTCGGACTTTCCTCTCCAAAAATAGAGTTGTATTTTAAGAGCGACTATCGAGCTAGCTAATCTATTTTTTTAGACTCATTATACAAAAATCTACCACAAACACCACATCTATGAACTGTTCCTAGTTTTATTTCTGCTACAGTCTGCATCGGTATTTGTGCTCCACATCCACCACAAGAATATCCAGAAAGCGAAACCACGGCTAAACCATCACGAGCATTGAGTACCTTTTCATATTCTGAAAATGTTTTTTCATCAACTTGGTTAACATGATCAGTCCTCTTTTTGTCTAGAATCGATTTTTCATCAGCTGATTCTGATATAGCATTATTTAGTTTTTCTCTTCTAACAACTAGGTCAGAAGTTAAGGTTTCTAATTCTGTTTGCATTTCTGATGTTTGTTTATCTAAGGATTCTTTTTCTTCCATCATTTCTAGCGTTTGATCATCAATTAATTTGTTTTCTTCTTTAAGATGATCAATCTCATTCATAATTGCATCATATTGTTTATTATTGGTTACCAGAAACAACTGATCTTTTGATTTTTCAATTTTATTATTTACATCAGAACTTCGGACACCAATTTTACTTAATTCAATTTCTAATGTTTTTATACGACTCCGATTGTTATCAATAGACTGTATAAGCCGACTTTCTTGTTCATCTAGCTCCTCAACCCTCTCGGGCAGATCTCCTAAAAGTTCATTAATGTCTTGTAGTTTTGTATCTATGTCTTGTAGCTGTTTTAACTGTTCAATCAAGTTATACACCCTCTCAATAAAACAAATGCACCTAATTGGTGCATTATGTCTGTTATTTAGTTTTAAGAAAAAATATTCCCAAATAAAATATTAAGGAATTATTTTTGGGAAAAAGAATATTTCTTTTCACATCCACTATTGCTGAATCTTTCATTTAAACCTGTTTTGTTGGTCTATATCTTACAACTAAACTTTTTATCTTTCCTTTATAAAAACACCATACTTTACAATAATTATTAGTGTTAATCTTTGGTCTCAAAAATGTACAATAATTTATAAAAAAAATAAAAAACTATGTTTAAGTCTAAACACATTGGCTCGCTAAATCGCATTGATGAACTCTTATCTTTCCTAGGATATAAATCACTTGATCTGTTTATCGATAACATTATTCCTAAAGCAATTAAATCCAAAACTAAAATAAATACGCCTAAAGCAATTACTGAACAAAAAATGATAAAAAAACTTTCTGAGTTGTCAAAAGAAAATAAAGTTAGTAAATCATTTATCGGTATGGGATATTATGGAACGATAGTCCCATCGGTGATTAAAAGAAATATTTTAGAAAACCCAGGTTGGTATACTCAATACACCCCTTATCAAGCCGAAATCAGCCAAGGTAGGTTGGAAGCTTTATTTAACTACCAAACTCTAGTTTCTGATTTAACTGGCCTACCAATATCTAATGCATCTTTATTAGATGAATCAACAGCTGCCGCTGAAGCAATGATAATGTTCTATAATATGACTAACTCAAATCAAAGAAACTGTTTTATAGTGTCAAATAAATGCCACCCTCAAACAATTGATGTCCTATCAACTAGATCTGAGCCGTTAAATATTAAGATCAAAATAATTGATACTGAAAAAATAGAGTTTCATGATTCTGTTTTTGGTGTTCTTTTACAAAATCCTGATACTGAGGGCATGATTCAAAATTTTTCATCTATCTGCAAATCAGCAAAGAAGAATAAATCATATGTTTGTATTGCAACTGATCTGCTTGCTTTGACAAAAATAAAACCGCCAGGTGAAATGGGTGCTGATGCAGCTATTGGCAGTTCTCAAAGATTAGGGGTCCCAATGGGATATGGTGGACCCCATGCTGCGTTTTTTGCAACTACAGAAGAATTCAAACGCAAGATACCTGGTCGAATCATAGGTCCATCTAAAGATAAACATGGAAATCCAGCATTTAGAATGGCTCTACAAACCAGAGAACAACATATAAGAAGAGAAAAAGCAACATCAAATATTTGCACATCACAGGCTTTACTGGCAATAATATCAGGCATGTATGGAATTTACCATGGCAAGTCTGGTTTACTTCAAATAGCAGATCGTATAAATAATCTTACTTATCAATTAGCTGAATCACTTATTAATGCAAAAATTTTTGTCAAACATGATTATTTTTTTGATACAATCTGTATTGAAGCTGATGCGTGGGAAGAAAAAGCAAATCTTTTAAATATTAATTTTAGGAGAATTAATGATAAAACTATTGGCATTTCGTTAGATGAGACCTGTACTAAAGAAGATATCAAAAAGATTGCATCTGTTTTTGGAGCAAAAATAACAGAAAAAAAAGTTAGATGTATTCATGACCAATTTCTTAGAAAATCTTCTTATTTAGAACACCCTA
>MDSZ01159389.1_pt1 | contig 14897 bp, 23 predicted proteins | sample 811201 | NCBI WGS metagenome assembly MDSZ01 (sample SAMN05326647, study PRJNA326480) | marine metagenome | isolation source: seawater | place: Indian Ocean: North | collected 2010
ATATGGTTTTGATCATATCTCTTGCATCATAGAAATTCCAAAAGGAACTAATACGAAGTACGAGTATAATGAAAAGTTTAATATCTTCGAACTTGAGAGATGTCTTGTATCTTCCTTACAGTACCCAATCAACTATGGCTTTATATCTCAAACTTACGCTTTAGACAATGACCCGTTAGATGTTTTAGTTTTTAATCACGACCCAATCGACAGAGGCAGCTTGGTTAGATGTAGAGTTCTAGGGGTTTTAGACTTCGTGGACAATGATGAGATAGACTACAAAGTTATAGCGGTTCCCCATTGGTCTCCAAAGTCACGCTACCCTCGCCTTAACGCAATAGAACCAGAACACCTTAAAATATTTAAACAATTTTTTCGCATCTACAAAATAGACCGCTCTAGCTCCGTTAAAGTTGGAGAGTGGAAGAACGGGAAAACAGCTACTTCAGTAGTTTTAAACGCTCACAACAGATGGGCAGAAAGACAGAACAATGGGAATGTTTGACGACATAATTGTACCGAAGTCTTACTTAAGAGGCTTATTAACAAAAAAGCAAGAGAAGTTAATTAAAGATAATGACTATCAAACTAAATCTCTTGAAAACTTTTTAGGTCAATACAAAGTTTACAGACAAAAGCTCTATGTAAAACAAGGAGATTGGAAAAACGGTAAAGGTGGCGAATGGATCAAAGACACCTATACCGGAAAAGTTAATTTTTACACATCCCTCTACGATAAAGATAAGAATATGTGGTGGTCTGAGTACGAATTTACTTTTAACTCTGGAGTCTTAGATAGAAAAAAATTAATAAAATTTGAAATACAAGAGACTGCCGAAGAAAAAGAAAAATTAACCAAAATGTGGGAGACAGAGCAAGAAATATTTAACTTTTATAGAGAGAGCTCCGTCAAATATAGACTATTCTCTTTCTTAGAAAAGGTTTTTTTGAAAGCAACTAATTGGGCAAGAAAAATGCACCGACTACCACTTAGTCTACGGAAAGAAGCCTACGAAAAGTCGGGTCGACTTAAATCAGACCCAAAAGCTCTAGACCTATATATGGACGTATGAATATAGAAAAAGATCTCTTGATAGAATTTGTCAATTTTGTCAATGAGTGCTGCGCTGTTATGGATGATGGCTATGTGGCAGATTGGCTTCATAAACCTAATCCAGATTTAAATATGGAAATGCCTATTGAGACTTTTCGTACTGGAGTCGGCAGAGAGAAACTTTACAGGCTATTATATTTTATAGAGATTGGAGAAGCAGACCTATAAACTGCCTTCTTTTTTGTGTAGATTATTATTAATATTTTAAAAAGTGAAAAAAGCATTTTCATTAATTGAGCTTTTAGTGGTTATCGCCATTATAGCCATTTTAGCTGCATTATTACTTCCCGCTCTGTCCAAAAGTAAACAAAGTGCTTCAAAAGCTGTTTGTATATCCAACCAAAGGCAATTAAATTATGCACTTAAGCAGCTTTCATTAGATCAAGACGAGAAAATAGCCTATGCTTCTGCATGGCATGATGAACCAACGGCACCCCGAGCTTGGGTTGCTGATAGTATGTCAGGAGACAGCAGGTGGAGTAAATGGGCTCAAACTGAACGCTCTCTCATATGGTCGCCTTTATTTGACTATGCGGGCAAAGGTATATATAGATGCCCTCAAGATAAGTCTACAGTAACTTGGAATGGCGAAAGATGGGGAATGGTAAGCACTGGGTATACTAATAAAGTAACTACCGTGCGTAGAGTGCGTTCATATAGTATGAATATATTTGTCGGAGGATGGTCAGGTTGGCCTTTTCTTTATGATAACCAGTACAAAATCCATCATAAGTACACCGATATCGCTGATCCTAGTAATTTATTTACTTTTATAGAAATGCCCGCAGAATCTATAAATGCTGGTAACTTTAGGGTTGTGCCTGTACTAAAAGGAAAACAATCTGTATTTTCTATGGATTGGCCGGGAGTTTATCATATAAACGGTTCAGTAGTTTCTTTTGCTGACGGCCATGCGGAGTTTAAAAGATGGTTGGAGGAAAGCACAATAGTAATACCCGAACACATAAAAAATCCAAACACTACTTTGGAACAAGTTATTAGCGCAGATAATAGAGATTTAAAATGGCTACAAGAAAAATCAATTGTGCCCGACCCTAACAGTCATCCTTGGAAGGGCTTCATGGGAGGCGGGATAGGAAGATACATAAGAGAATGGAATCTAAGAGAAATAGATGGAAAGGTTTACGATTCTTGGGGTTGGTATTGGGATGACCAATGGAGATGAATCAAAGCTTTACCTTAATCGAACTTTTAGTGACATTAACGATCATTTCCATACTCGTAGCAATGCTACTATCCACACTATTCAAAGCTCAAGAAGCAGCGCAATTAGCTGAGTGCCACAATTACCGCAGGCAGTTAATTATATATTATTATGCTAACGAAGTTGACCAAGGAGCTTCTGAAATCGAACCATCATATACCACTCAAAAGTTAATGCTAGAGCATGAACTTATACAAAGTAAGTGTTATGACTGCCACGCTAGCGCACCTTAGTTATGAGTCCGTGTTCGAAATGCAAAAAGGTTTTTGAAGAAATAAACTTGACATGGGTGCTAGTTAAGGGTAAACTTACGGTATATTGTGATGACTGCGATAGGAAAAGCAAAAAAAGTAGATAAGGATTGGGGCTACGAACTGTGGCTTGCAAATAACAAAGAAGAAAACTACTGCGGTAAGATTCTTTATGTAAAGCCGGGCCACTCTAGTTCGATGCATTACCATGCTAAAAAGCACGAAACCTTTTACGTTCTAGAAGGAACACTTAATGTAGAACTAATAGATACAGATACTACAGAAAAGACAATTCTAACCCTAGAAGTAGGAGATACTTACGTTATAGACAGACACAAACCCCACAGATTGTTTCCTTCAGAGTCTAGCAATGGAGTAAAGTTCATAGAGGTAAGCACTCTTCATGAAGATAGCGATAGCTACAGAGTATACAGAGAGCCCGTAAAACAACTTTCTATTACATAAATTTAAATGATTGATTATATTAAAGGGTTTGCAGTTATGGCCGCACTTAATTTTGCGGGGTTGTTTGGTCTAGGCATGATTGTTGGTATGTTTATGGCTTTAGGAGGGGAAACAGACCCAAATAGTCTTGAAGATGCCGCTTGGTTCAATTTATTAGTAATTGCAGCTTGGCCATTCATCGCCTTCTTTGCATTTAAATTTTCAGTAGATAAGTTTATCAAAAAGAACAAAGAATTTTTAACATAAAATGTTTATAGAATTAACAGAAAGTATACAGAATAACTTGTATTCAAACGAAGGGCCTAAACGAAAGGTTTCGGTTAATGTTTCTAAAATAACGTCTTTCTTTCCAGATAAGAACGAGACAATTATAGAGCTTCGTCGCAAAGATTCGATGAGGGTTGATGAAAAATACGAAGAGGTTAAAAATGCCATTCAAGAAGCAAACCAGTCCAATTCCTAGAGGGTCAACTCATATTAAGTTGATAACGCCAGAAGGAACTAGTGCTCAGTCTGATGTTAAAAATATAGATTGGGTTTTTAGTTACCCCTATAAAGTCCCCGGCAAACTGATTTTCTTAAAAAAAGAAAGAAATGGATTCAAAGAGTTGGATTCAATTGAGTTCGATGGTGTGTGGCCACCACAAGAAGAGCCGCAGGTAATAACATAATAAATAATATGAAGCAGTTCATAAACTTTGAGTATATGATTACTCCGGGAATCTTAAAGATTCTTTGTTATATTGGGGCAGTGATTTCTGTCGTTATAGGTGTTATAGCGTTTGCATCGGGCGCTCCCGATGCGCTTACCGCTGGAATTAGTTTTATTGTCTTAGGGCCAATTGCTTGTCGTATTTATACGGAGTTGTTATTGGTTATTTTTGAGATACACAAGACGTTAAAGCAGATTGCTGATAAGTAATATGGAACCATCAGAAATCACCCCGATTCAATTGGTGCTGGCCTTTCCTTCTCTTGTATGCCTCATTATAGCTTGGGTATCTATGTTCAAGCAGGGCAAGACAGGCCTTGGCGTTGCGTCAATCCTCCTAACTTTTTTATGCGGCATTGGAGGCCTCATTACATTTGTTTGGGGATGGATGAACGGTAACGTCAGCACCAAAGTCATGATTGTCTGGACGCTACTTATAGTAGCCAGTGTTATAGCTGGAGCTTTAGGAGCTTAGTTTTGACAGCCCCGATAGCTCAATTGGATAGAGCATCTGCCTTCTAAGCAGAGGGTTGCCGGTTCAAATCCAGCTCGGGGTGCCATGAATATATTAACAGAGATAGAGATAATCAAATTAAAAGCAAAGATAAAACATATATATGAAAAAATATTTAAGTCTAATCGTGTTGTGTGCGATTGCTCCGTTTGCAAACGCAGAAAAAAGTGAAGAACTTAAGTTCTTAGGTCATACTGTCATCTATGAGGACGGTAGTTGGGTAAACCCAGATGAGCCGAAGTTTAAGGTTAAAGAACCTAAGACTTGGCTTAAAAGGAATTACGTTCGCCATTATATGCAGGGCTCTCAAGAATTAACCAGTTCCATAATTCATTTTGATTGGACAAAGTTTAAGAATGCCGCGAAGACAGGAGAAAAGGTTAAGCTTGGAGAGGTGCTTACCGTGCTGAAGCTTAAAGATGCTTATAAAGCGGTTAAGACTCACCCAGAGGCCGCTTTAGTTCCTGTGGGTATGTTAGCTGGTTCAGTCGCAGAAGGAAGTGAAGGGACGATAATGACTACTGTTGGCTTATTGAAGACCACAGGGGATATAACCCTAAAGACATTAAAGTTTATAAGCAGCCCCGTAAGGAAAATTATTCCTCTTAGAGTTGAAGCTAAGCGATAAAAGCGTATTAGATAGGCTTAGAAGCCGCGTTTTTTGCAGACTCCGTCCTTCGAAAATTCATGGGATAGGAGTCTTTGCTATTAAAGACATACCTTCTGGTATATGTCCTTGGAGCACCGCTAACCACCATATACCTCAGGACGTAACTACTTTAATACGGCCTGAGGAGCTAGATACCTTAGACGAGGCAGTGTTACAAGCTTTATATGATTACAATTTAAAATCAAGCTATGGTTTATTTATCTCACCACATGAGCTAGATGTACTGCATATTACTCAATTTTTGAATTATTCTGAAGATCCAAACCTAGATTTTCTTGTAAAAGAAGAAGGAGAGTTTATAACTAATAGAGAAATAAAAACAGGAGAAGAGCTAACAGTAGATTACAAAAAAGCTTTAAAAAATACAGATTTGAAGTATAATTTATGAGAAAGACGCACTACGACATACTGCCAGAAGACTATTCCGATGATTGCTACATGGTCTGGTTCTGGTGATGTAATAGAAGAGGGTTCTTGCGCGTTCTCCCTATTATAAAGAACGCGTTTTTTTAAGATGGATAAGAGACATAAAATAGAAAAACAGATTTTTGAAGATAAGAAGCTTGCTTTTATACATATCCCTAAAAACTATGGCTCCTCATGTATGAGTATGTTATTTGGAATTGAGGAGAATGGGTCTCATATCACTGCCCAGCAACTTAACAAAACAAAAGGCTACGAAGATTATAAAAATTTTTGCTTTAGCAGAGATCCAGTAGACAGGTTTATTAGCACTTATATCTGGAGAGCAGGAAAAGGATGCGAAGATAACGTAGAAGTTGTACTAAAGAAGATAGCTAAAGGACTTATAAATAAACCAGAGGAGAAAGATGATTCCAAGGTAGATAGGATGTTTAACCCCCAGACTAGTTGGATGAACGACAATACAGTCTTTATAGGTAGGTGCGAGGACTTCACCAATGAGCTAACAAGATTAAAAACAGAACTCGGTCTTTCTTTTAAGATACAAGAAAAGACTTTGAATAAGACAGGAGAAATGGACAAGAGAAGGATAAGGAGAGAGCTTAAAAGACTCTTTCTTTATTATCCAGAATTAAAAAATGCGTTTTATAATTTTTATAAAAATGATTTTGAAAGACTTGGTTACGAGTTAAATGATGTAGAGACACAATCCTCCAGAACGGAAAGGCTGCTGGATTCCCAGTGCAACGAAGAAGAAGTTGACTTAGAGGCTCTTTCTGAAATCCCTATTAAAGACCTAACAAGTTGGCTACAAGGCGAGTGGTGCGAGGCATCAAAAGATAAACTTATTCTTAAGAGCGAGCCAGATGAACTAACAAAAAAACTATTAAAAGGATTATAACAAAATGAAAATAGACCTTAACGAGGAAGGTGATCACGCACACATTAATTTCGCTGGAGAAGCTAGGGTCTCTATCTATGGGAAATCAGAAGAGCCCTATTTTGTAAAGTGGTTTTCTAGCGGAGGAATAAATAAACCCGCTGGCGAATACGAGCATGCCGGAGAAATGTCCGTCAACTGCGGTACTTGGGGAGCTCAGGGGTTCTCAGAAGTCATGCAGTGGAAGATAGAGTTTTGGCATAATGATAAACTAGTTAAAGTATATGAAAACGATCTACTAAACGGAAATGTAATTATTATAGCTAAAACAAAGCCTTCTAAAGTGGGTAAGACTATAGACTTTTCGGCTGTGAAAGATTATTGCTCAAGAGTAGTTAATAAATATGGATGCTTACTCAAGGTTTACTTTGAAGAAAGCTGCATGTATGACTTCTCTCCTTTAAACTTCCGACCTTTAAGATTAAACGATGAGCTTGAGGATCTGCATTGCGGAATAGAGATGGACTTTTGATATAATTATGAAAGATTTAATTTATATAAAAGAAAATAGCCTCCCGACTAATTTTTGTGAGCATGTAATTGAAAAATTTGAAGAGTCTACAGAAGTTATGGAAGGCATTTCTGGAGGAGGGGTAAACTATAACATTAAAAAATCTACAGATCTAATGATATTGGATCTTATTGTTGGAGATAATAGAGACGAGGACTGGTCTTATATATACGACTTTCTCAGAGAAGATCTGTTACACAATCTAGTTAACTACAGTAGACAGCACCCATACCTCCCCGTATCTTCAAAGTTCGGCTCAGAGCTATCTCTAATAAGGAGTGCGTCGGCATGCTATGGGGCTACATCTAATGGCTTATGGCACATGCAAATGCAGAGGTACGTTGACGACGAAGGTTATTATGCTTGGCATTACGAGAACCACGGAGGAAGCATGGCTAAGAGAGAAATGGCTTTTATGTGGTATCTTAACGATGTTCCCGAAGGTGGAGAGACAGAGTTTCGAGCTAACGGACTAAAGATTAAACCAAAAGCCGGGGCAATAGCTATATTTCCTGCGTTTTGGACCCATTTACATAGAGGTAATCCTCCTAGCAAAGGCCAGAAAAAATATATAATTACTGGATGGATAGAACACAACAAGGAAATGATAGATAAGGTTTCTATGGAGTTTCCTAACGATTACTTTATGTAATGAGCCCAAAAAAACTCTTAATAGTATGTCATCCAGATGATGAAGCTATATTCTTCGGGGATTGGTTGATTGAAAACGCGAAGGAAACGAAAGTTGTTTGTTTAACATGCAGAAAGGACAAGGCTAGATTTAAAGAATTAGAAGAATCCCTAAAGACAGCAGGGGTTAAAGAGTTCGAATGCCTTAACGAACCCGCTAGTTTGGAGCCTTTTATAGACAAAGATCATATCAGAGCTTTCTTAACTAAAATAAAGAAAGAATATAATTGGGAAATGATAGTTACCCATAACCGTTATGGCGAGTACGGTCATATACAACATATAGAAGCTCACGAGATTGTTAGAGATATTTTTCCTAACGATAAAATATATGTTTATAAAAATTCACCCAAAAAATTAACAACAAATAGAAAACAAGTCTTATTAGATAAACACGAGAGCCAACAAATCTTCGGCATAAATGAAATAAGGACAAGTGAATGTACTGGGTCAGATTGGTACAAGCATACTGATGGCTTCAATATGATAGACTATGAATCCATAGTCAGATTAGATGAGGCTAAAGATCTTTGCAAAATTATTTTATTTTGGGGAGGTTCATCAAACCATACTTCTTTTGATTTTATAAAAAAACTAACGGCAGAGCTAAAAGACAGAGGTCACTTCAGTACGCTTTCTAGGGTCTATCCTAGCTGGCCTCATGGTCAGGAAGATATCTCTTTAGTTTTTAGATTAGAAGACGCTCGCCTATATGCAGATAATAATCAAAAGTTCTTTTTCTTTCTAGAGGATGACCTTGTTTTAGACTCAGATTGCCATAAAGAATACAGGGAATTAATAGATAAATCTGTCAGAAGCTTCACTCAAAGCAAATATTTAAGAGATCTTATAGGAGATTCTATGAATTTAGTATTTGTAAAAAGATCTAGATCATGGTATACTTTAATAAGGAAAATTGAAGCTCATCTTTTGATGGGCTTGACTAGTGCCACCTTAGCTCAGTCCGGCAGAGCATCCGATTTGTAATCGGAAGCGCCTTGGTTCGAATCCAAGAGGTGGCTCCATTTAAATGAGAAAAGTAATAATAGAACTACTCAAAACAGCTGCTTTAAGTTTAACAATTTTAACAGGATTATTTCTTTGGCAAGTTTTTGATTTATCGAACGAAAGCGTTCCCGCTAAAGCAAAAAAGATACAAGAGCGTGGGGGTAATATACGTCTCGAACTAACAAGAGAAGAGCGAGATGAATACATGAAGTATCTACGAGCCTTGAGCGGCTACACCTTTGAAGATGGAACTACAAATAGTCCTATTTTCTTAATAGAGCTGCCTTAATATGTTTAAAAAAATTTGGTTAATTTGGTGTCGGACAGTAGATCATCGTATAGGTAAAACAGATGAGGATCAGCCAAACATACCCATACTCTCCTTAAAAGAAGCTCAAATAAGTTTATTCTTAAGGACTTTTATTATTTTAATTAATTTAGTTACGTGCTTAGCAATCATTCTAAACATAATACATCATTGGTAACAGAGACATTTTTTAAAAAGTTATCTGATGACGAGAGAGACTCGCTAATAAATAAAGCGGAGAAAGATATCTTTTGTAAATTGTCTAATATGGATAGAAATTTTTGGTTAACTCATACAGACCGACAGTTTTTATTCACAAAGTTGCTCCCCCTTATTGGGGATCACCTTAAATCAAATAAGTCTAAACGCTTACTAGATATTGGCATACAGAATTATAATGTAGCTGATAAGGATTTATTACAGAATGATAAAGTAGAATTTTACGGGCTAGATAAGTGGCTAGATAGTATAAAAGGCCAAGGTATTTTAAATAAAACCTGCATACCCGAAGGCTGGGAAGATATAATATGCTCTGATTTAACTTCCTTAGACCTTTCTGCCGACACTAAGTTTAGAAGATTTTTTGACGTTATCATAGATTATGGGGTATTGGGCTGGGACGAAGCAAACGATAACTGGACTGTCTCTCATCTTGAAAATTATATAAAAAATATACTATATGTATTAAAAGACGATGGTTTTTATTTTTTAAAAATTGATTTAAAAGGAAGGCACAAAGAAATAAGAGATACTATCTTTAAATACTTTAATATAAAGCCTTTTTATGATGTTTCTCATGTAAATATGGAAGGCTTTGTATGTTTTTCCCTACAAAAAAAGAAGATTGAGCCTATTCTAAATGACTTCAAAAGAAATGATTTATCTGGAAAGTTAATAGCTACAGCCAAAAAGAGAAATGGGGTTTTTTATATTGAAGACGAGGAGTTAGATATTTTTTGCCCAGAGCTAACCTTTCGTGACGAAGGAGATGGTATATTAAACTTTTATATAGAACCTAACAAGGCTAGAGAAATGCCTTTTCAGAATTTGGTGCTCAAGTTCTATTCAGAAGACATACAGTATTTCACAATGAGACACGCCTTAGATGCACCTTACGACAAAGTACAGACTGGTTTTTGGGTATCTCATATATCCTTGAAGAAGCTAGATAAATTAACTATTAAGATATATGGACGGTAGACATAACGAAAGCATAATAAGTTTTTTTCTCGGGCAGCACGACTCAAATATTTCTTCTTGCAGAGGAGACAATCTGTTTATCCTAGAGCTAGAAAGGTTGTTTGGTAATAGATATTTTTCTTTTGAAGAACTTACAGAGGAAGAACAGAGGCAAATCTTTCTTCTTATTAAAGACATATTTAAAGAAAATAGAGTTCCGTACTCTGATTTTGACACAGGACTATTCTCTTTTTGCACTTCTAAAGATACCATAGAGTTAGCCAAGGAAGTCTTTAGGGTAAATAAGATTTATCACAAAGATAAACTTACCTCACACCATAAAGCTCACGCCTCTGCTGCTTTCCACTCTAGCGGCTTTGACAAAGCTTTAGTTTTTAGTTATGATGGAGGAGGAAACGATGGGTGTTTTTGTGTCTACGACATAGATGGAGCAGACCCGAACTTCTCGCAAGTCAACGAGTCTGATTGGATTGACTTTACTAGTAAGTATTGCACTATGGGCAACTTTATCTCAGAGATACATAAATCTCATGCAGACAACCTACAAGTGCATACAAATAAAATGGCGGGTAAGGTTATGGGGTTAAGCGCCTTCGGAGAACATAACTCAGATTATTATAAACAGTGTTTGGAGTTTTCTAAGGAGACAGGAGCATTCACTTATGCTGTTAAAAGTTTCTTTAAAGAGCTTAAATATAACGGGCTAGAAGGCAAAGATTCATATAATCTAGCTTATTCGGCGCAAAAAGCCTTTGAGGAGACTTTCTTGAAGAGGTTCACTAAGTTTTTTAACCCAGATAAGCATAAGAATGTATGCCTGACGGGAGGTGGAGCCTTGAATGTTGTCCTAAACGAGAGATTAAGCAAGACTTACCCAAATACAAACTTTTACGTTCCATCTTCTCCGGGGGACTCTGGTATTTCTTACGGAATGATAACGCACTATCGTCGATCAGCGGTTTGCAAAGAAGTGATGTATAAAGGGTGCAATGTTTTAGATAGTAATATACTAGAGAGTGTCTTGTCTTATAGGCCTTGGAAACAAGCTACAGCAAAGCTTATAGCCAAAGAGCTTAAAAAGGGCAAGTTGATAGGTGTTTGCAGAGGACAGAGCGAGACAGGGCCTAGAGCCCTAGGTAATAGATCTATATTAGCTGACCCAACGAACTATCAAACCAAAGACATAATTAACTCTAAGGTGAAATTTAGGGAATGGTTTAGGCCTTTTGCGCCTATATGCACAGAGGAGTCGGCTAGTGAACTTTTCGATATTTCGGATAATGTTTCATATAAATATATGTCATTTAGTCCAAGTGTTAAACAAAAGTATAGGAAAGCCCTTCCAGCTATAAATCACATAGACAACTCTTCCAGATTGCAGACAGTGTCCAGCGAGCAAAACAGTTTTATTTATGACATACTAAAAGAGTTTGAGAGACTCTCTGGACTTCCTGTGTTAGTTAATACGTCCTTCAACATCAAAGGTAAAGCAATTCTAACACATTACCAAGCAGCTTTGCAGATTTTAGACTCCACAGAACTAGACGGAGTAGTATTAGGAGATTATTATATTTATAAGTAATAGCCGGTGTGGTGGAATTGGTAGACACGAGGGACTTAAAATCCCTTTCCTGTGAAGGAGTGCCGGTTCGAGTCCGGCCACCGGTACCAAATATGAAGTATATTTTAATAACAGGCTCATGTGGCTTAATTGGTTCAGAGACAGCTCTTTATTTTTCTAAAAAGGGCTACGGAGTCATTGGCATAGATAATAATATGCGTTCTTACTTTTTTGGAGAAGAAGCTGATAACACTTCTATATTGGAAAAGTTAAAAGAAAGCATTAATGATTACAAACACTACGACTTAGATATTAGAGATTTACCATACTTAAAATCTATATTTGAAAAGTATAGAGAGAAGATTTTTGCAGTAGTGCATACCGCAGCGCAACCATCTCATGACTGGGCTAAAAACGAGCCTTTGACAGACTTTTCGATTAATGCTAACGGAACCTTAAACTTATTAAACCTATCTAAAACTTATTGCCCAAACTGCTCTTTTATCTTTACATCAACTAACAAAGTCTATGGAGACAGACCCAATCTTCTACCCTTAGAAGAAAAAGAGACTAGATGGGAAATAAGCGAAGAACACCCATTTAGAGAAACTGGTATTGACGAAAGCATGAGCATAGACCAGAGTAAACATTCTTTATTTGGTGCCTCAAAGTTAGCAGCCGACATCATGGTTCAAGAATATGGCCGATATTTTAATATGAATACCGCTGTATTTCGTGCTGGATGCTTAACTGGCCCAGCGCAAAAAGGAGCGCAGCTACATGGATTTATTTCATATTTAGTTAAATGCTGCCTAGATGGAAGCAAATATACAATTATAGGACACAAAGGGAAGCAGGTAAGGGATATTATTCACAGTTATGACATAGCTAGAGCATTCTATTGTTTTGTAAAAAATCCAAAGCCTGCACAAGTCTACAATATAGGAGGAGGCAGGCAAATGTCTTGTTCGGTGCTTGAAGCAATATCTTTATGCGAAAAAGTTTTAGAGAAAAAGCTTAATACATCGTATATAAATAAGAGTAGAGAAGGCGATCATATTTGGTGGATAACCAATAAGAGTAAATTTGAACTGGATTATCCAGACTGGAGACTTAAATACAACTTAGAGGAAATTATCAAAGACGTAGCAAATGATTAAAATAGAAAAAAATAAAAAATATTTAGTGACAGGAGGTAGTGGATTCCTAGGTCAAGAGCTTATAAAGAGAATCTTGGATCAACGAGGTAAGGTAGTTATGGTGGCTAGAAACGAAGGAGAGTTGATCAAAACCAAACAGAAGTTCTTGAGCGAAACCTGTCGTTGGCCAGATATAGAATACTACACAGGCGATATAGCTGACAAGTTTACGTTAAGGAGGTTTAGAGATATACAAGGCATTTTTCATTTAGCTGCTTTCAAACATGTAGGACTAGCAGAAACACAAGCGAGAGAATGCACCCTTTCTAATGTGCTAGGTTCACTCAATGTGTTAGAACATGCAGTAGAGACAGGAGTAGAGTTTGTTTTAGGCATTAGCACCGATAAAGCAGCACAAGTAAAAGGAGTCTATGGAGCCTCAAAGCTAATAATGGAAAGACTCTTCGCTCAATTTGAAAAAGACTATCCAGAAATCGAGTTTCGCTCTGTTAGGTATGGTAACGTATTATATTCCACAGGTTCTGTGCTCTGTAAGTGGAGGGACTTACTGAAAGAAGGTAAGGAGGTTACGATTACAGAACCAGCGGCTACCAGATTTTTCTGGACAATAGAGCAAGCGGTTGATTTAATCTTTGATTGTATGGAGAATGCAACGAACTGCTCCCCATATTTGCCTGAGATGAAGTCTATGAGCATTGGTAATCTTTTAAATGCGATGGCTTCTAAATATTTACCAAAAGGGTCAGACCTAAAAGTAAAGTCTATAGGATTACAAACAGGAGAAAACTTACACGAAAGAATACTTGAAAGTGGCCCTGCCTCAAACGAAGTTCAAGAGTTTACAATAGAAGAAATAAAAGATTTAATATAATGGCTAAAAGATCCCCAAATAGAAAAGGAAAGGTTCATCACACTGAGAACTACGACAACAAAACCTATAAGCATATAAAAGAAGGAAATCATTTAGTTGATTCCCAAGGCCGATCCCGTGTGCCAGCAGGTAAAGGAGACGCCGACAGGACACGCGATAGAAAAACCTTTAGAGACAACTATGACGAAATCTTTAAAGGTGAAGAGTGAAAGTTAAGATAGAGAAAGTCTTCAATGGGCGAATCTTTTTCTTTTACGAAGGCCCAGAAGCTAGGGATGTAAAAATAGATGTCAGTAGCCCACAAGGCGAACCTATTTGTAATTTCCTCATACCTCATCTATATAGCGTAGACTCTTTTGAGCAAGCTTTTTGGGTAGATCATCATAAACTACTTCTTTATAAGAAAATAAAATTAATTTTTTATATAAATAATAATAAGCTAACTTTAGAAAGAGAGCTTAACTATATAGACCCACACAATTATAGCAACTTTGTAGACGAAGAGCAACTTAAAATATATAGGAGAGAGGGCGCACCTGAGAAAATATCCTTTGGTTGCACTGAGTTAGTCTTTTCTCATCCTTATGAATATTTTAAGCAAAATCTACATATTCCTAAACCAGTATTATTAAACATACATAGGGTCAATGGTATTGGAGACGCATTAACCAGTACACCTACAGTAAGGAAATTAGCCAAAGCCTACGGAAGACCTATATGCGTAATATCGAAAAGGCCCGAAGCCTTCTTTAATAACCCACACATAGACAAAATCTTTACTACCCCAGACCCCCAATCTTTACACGAGGGGTATTATAATTGCGATTACTACGAGCAGTTAAGCACCCCTAGTTGGGGAATGAGTCCCTCTTTAAAAGATCGCCCAGAAGCTAGGGTTCCTTATAGATGGAAGTGCTTTCAGTTAGTAGAGATGTATTCTACGGGATTGGGGTTCATGTTACTTGACAAAGAAAAGACTATAGAGCATAGACCACATAAAATAAAAGACTTCGACCTAAAAGACTACGTTGTTTGTAACATAACAGTATCCTCTGCTTTAAGGTTCTGGTCTTTTCATGAGTGGAATAACTTTTTTAGCCTCCTAAAAAGGGCAGGGTTAAAGGTTGCTGTTATAGGTCATAAAGAATACACTAAAGAGGGTTTTCCATACAAAGGACAGAAAGAAGTTCTAGATCCAGACTACGAACTATTTAAACCCAATATAAAAGAGGAGCTTGACATATCTGGATGCCTAGACCTAACTGGGTCTTTAAG
>MDSZ01259451.1_pt1 | contig 14897 bp, 26 predicted proteins | sample 811201 | NCBI WGS metagenome assembly MDSZ01 (sample SAMN05326647, study PRJNA326480) | marine metagenome | isolation source: seawater | place: Indian Ocean: North | collected 2010
ACCAGCGGATGAGTCGGGCATGGAAGAAGCACATTGATTCCGGTAAGCTCGGACGGATGGCATTCCCAATCCGAGTTCGTACTCCGCAGGTCCCATGCACTCATGGATACGAGCGCGCTCACCAGGCGCAGACGACGGTGGAGATCTCCGCGAGTTCGCAGGAAGAGGCAATTGCAGTTGCCAAGGCAATGTTCGCCGGTCAGGGTGAGGTTTGCAGCTACGGTGCTCCCTGGCGTGAAGGTGAAGAGTCTGAAATCATGACTGCCAACCTCAAGGCAAGTCAGGGACTTTCAAAGAAGATTGCCAACATTGAGGAGCAGATGGCTGAACTCCAGGCACACCTCGACAACATGAACTTCCTCCGGGAACAGGTTGAAATGCTCGCCACTGATTTTGCCGAATAATTAAAAAAAGATGCGGATTTTTGTGAAAGTCCGCGCCACTGTGATACAATATATATGTGGTTGGGGATGGTGCCCCGGTCACCAGAAAGAAAGAAAAGGAAAGACAAAACATGGACATTCGGACTCTCAAGACCATCGCTACCGGCCTTCCTCCTCACATTGCAGTCCTCATGCAGGGACCTACGGGTGTGGGTAAGTCGTTCGCCGCGAAGGCGATCGCCAAGGAGCTCGATATCCCGTTCATCGACGTCCGCGGTTCCACCATGGATGAGTCTGACATGGGTATCCCCGACCTCGAAGCCTCGAAGGATGCGGGTGCATACACCAAGATGCTTCCTTCCTGGTACGTCCGCGCTTGCCGCGAACCTGTTGTCCTGATGCTTGACGAGTTGAACCGCTCGCTGCCCCAGGTCATGCAGGGGTTCTTCCAGGTTGTCCTCGACCGGGAGCTTGGAAACGGTCCTGACGGTGTGGCTTACCGCCTCCACCCAGAAACCCGCGTGATTGCGGCTGTCAACGTTGGTAACGAATACGATGTCAACGAAATGGACCCTGCACTCCTCCGTCGCTTCTGGGTTACCGAGATTGAGCCTACTGTGACCAACTGGATTGAGTGGGCCAAGGAAGCCAAGCTTGACAGTGTCCTCATTGAGTTCATCCAGCAGAACCCTGATCACTGGCGTGTTGACCCCAGCAGTGTTGAGTCTGGTACGGTTTGTCCAAACCCCGCTTCTTGGCACCGCCTGAACGACAGTTTGGCCCACATGGAAATGGCACCTGCACAGGTTGCCGGCTCCAAGCCTGACCTCATCTACCCTGTAGCTCGCGGGTTTGTTGGCACCGAAGCTGCCATTGCCTTTGTTGACTTCGTCAAGAACTACGAACGTCAGATCTCCGCTGAGGACATCCTCTCCGGTAAGGTCACCGCTGAGGATTTTGATTCCGCTGAAGCGTCGGTCAAGCTGGCAGTCCTGGACAAGGTCATCGACCACGTCAGCGAAAACAAGCTGAAGGCTAAGGAATGCAAGGCACTCGCCGCTTTCACCCTGGGTCTCGGAGGGGAATACCTCTTCAACACCTGGACCAAGCTCAGCAGCTGTGGTCACATGGACAACATTCGCGCCATGCACAAGCTGATTGGTAAGGATGTGGTCAAGGCGGTTCAGGCCAGCCGCGCGCTGGCGAACAAGTGATTCGCAAGATCTTCGGTTCCGGCTGGGCTACACTGTGGCCTGGCCAAACTGTTATCCGGAAACCGCAGCGTGTAGAACCAATTGAAAAGATATCTGACAAGCAAGACTTCCTCGAAGAAGAGCAGGTGCAGACATACAGTAAAGACGGAAAGATAACCTATGTACGTAAACCTTCTAGAGTCAGGAGATCTTCTTAGGCCGTTGGCTAGTTACTGTTGGGAAGTTGGTCCAGTTAGAATCGATCCCGCTCAGCCTGGTGCAGGTGAACTAATAGAAAATGGTATCCTCCACCACGCAATGGTTTACAAGACAGGTTCGCTGGCATGGGGTACAAGATCTGAGTCACCGGCAGTGTATGTCAAGACAGTACAACTCAGTGAATACTACGGTGGCGTCATGAAACAACACTGTGTCCTGATTAACGGTATGATGTGTGCAGTCGATGGTTATCAGTTTCAGAATGTTGAAAAAATATGATTGATTCTGTGAAAGACCCAGTTACTTATGGTATAATATAAATGACGGTGGAGGAAGGACCCCACCAACCCTTTGGAGCTCAAATGGCAAAACACGGAACAGCAACTGACGTCGCCCCTGATACTTCGGGAGTTGGCAATCTTGTCTACGACCTCATTGATAGCTACGATATCAATCCACACATCATCGCGCTGATGATGAACGAGCGTTTCTACGCAAAGGTCCTGCGTGGCGTCACCAAGATTTGCACCAAATCCATCCCTACTGCCGGTGTCCTCGCGAAGGACGGCGACCTCAAGATGTGGTACAATCCTGGCTTCATGACTAGCCTTTCTGATCTACAGGTACGCGGGCTACTGAAGCACGAGGCAATGCACCTTGCTCTAATGCACACTACAACCCGTCGGCTTGAGCCGCACAACGTGCACAACTGGGCAGCCGACCTGGCGATCAACTCCAACATTCCAGAGGAAGAGCTTCCAGAAGGTGGCCTCATTCCCGGTAAGGCGTTTGGTCCGCTGACGGATGAACAAAAAGAAAAGATGGATGAAGCTGCTCAGGCACGCTACGAACGGATGAGTCAGTTTATTGCTGATCTTCCAAAAGGCCTGTCTACCGAAGAGTACTTTGCTCGCCTCATGCAGGATGAGCAGATGAAAGAAGACATGGAATCTTCAGAAGGAGACGGTGAAGGTACCGGTGGAATGGATGACCACGGTGGCTGGGATGAGCTTTCCGATGAGGAAAAAGAACTGGCAGCTGCAAAGGTCAAGCAAGCAGTAGCCGCGGCTGCAAAGGAATGTGACAAGACAGGCCAATGGGGTTCGGTTCCTGCCAGTACACAGGCAGAGATTCGGAAGCTGATTTCGAAGGAGATTCCTTGGCAGGCAGTCCTCAAGAAGTTTGTTGGATTTACCAAGCGTTCGAGCCGTTCAACCAGCTGGAACAAGGTTAACAAGAAGAACCCAATGCTGATGCCTGGCTCGCGTAAGAAGACCACAGCGTCTATTGCGGTTTACATTGACCAGTCTGGTTCGGTTAGTGACCGTGAGTTGGAGCTCCTCTTCGGAGAGTTGCAGTCGCTGGCAAAGAACACTGAGTTCACCACCTTCCACTTCGACTGTACGGTTGATGAGGATTCCGAAACTGTTTGGAAGAAGAACCGCGGACAGATGCCTCACCGGACTCGCGCTGGTGGTACCTGCTTCACAGCTGTTCAGGAACATGCCACCAAGAACAAGCACCGCTTCGACGGTTACCTTGTCCTCACCGATGGCTACGCCTCCAACCCTGGAATCAGCCGGCTGAAGCGTGGTTGGGTAATTACCACTGACGGTGCCGTCCAAGACTGGATGGGTGGCGGAGATTTCGTAATCAAGATGAAGAAGGAAAATCGGGCGGCTGCCTAATAACCAAGGTTCGAATTGAGATATGGCCAAAAGAAAAAAGAACAAAGTCATGCCCAAGCGTGACATGGTAACTGAGCTAGATAACTGGAAGTCAGGGGATAACTGCTACACTCTGTTTGGTGGCGAGTCCAAGCCGTCATACTGCGAGATTATCGAGTTCATCCCCAACGATGACCTTGCCCCAGCAGTCTCTGTTATCGAGCTACAAACAGGCCGGTACAGGACAGCAGCCATGATGGCAATTGCAGAGACATCAAAGGAGGCAAAGAAGCTTGGGCCGGTGTGGCGTGAGTTTCTGCAGGATATCCAGGCCAAGCGTATGAAGCTAGAACGAGCCCAAAGGCGTGCCCGTCTAGAAGCCGAACAGAAACTAATTGCCGAACAGAACCGAGCACAGGCCGCTGCCGAACTCGAGGCTGCCGAGGCCGAGACACGAGAACTCAAGAAACAGAAAAATAAAAAGTAACTGTAACATATTACAGATTGGGGACCCCTCTGTACACTAACTATCGGGCCCCATCATAGGCCCCGTTCGACCAGCCCCTGAGGGCCCCATCTTTGGGCCCCAATTTTGACCTCTCTGGGCCCCACTAGAAGGCCCCATTCTGGCTATCTGGAGCCCCCTCCGCAGGCGGTAGGCTAAGGCAACGCATTTTTTTTCTCGTGCAAGTTTCAAACCCAAACCCTTTTTCTCGTGCAGATACCAAAATAGAAAACGGCCCGGAGTCTTCGAAAATTTCTCGAGTTTTTTTTGCGCCAAATAGTGAATCCTCAGCATAAGCATAGTATAATATAAAAGATGGAGACGGGAAACGCGAGGGCTCACTGGTATCTCGTTGATTTCTCCGATTAGAGAAAATAATTTAAAATACGAGATGTATGTGTCTATTAGAATAGAGTGTTTGTATACGGGGTCGGGGTCTCAAACGTGCGGGGTCTCGGATCACACACAGGCTTCGGGTTTAAAATGAGCGCAACCTCCTCAGCTCACAAGGTAGTGTATAATCGGAGTGTCGGGTGTTTTAGCCTATCACGGGAGTGTATCGAGTTTATGGCCAATAGGGGTCACAGTCGAGCCTGGGATATCCTCAACCACCCGCAATTTCCCGGGGATTTACAAGCCTATGATTGGGGTTTTACTGGAATTGACCGGCATGACCCTATACTTCTGCTAGCACTTGAGGAGTTAGGCAGTGCTATGTGTTCCGGGCCTTCCTCGGAGTTAGCCATCTTGGAGTTGCATGGCAATTTTTACAAGGTCATTAATCTAGATGACGGGTCTGAAGTTGTTATTGAACCTCCAGGCGATAGTGAATGGGTTACTATTTAATGTATGTCTTGCCGTCGACTCCTGAGCTTGCAATCCGGGTGCTCACGTTACCTCTAGATGTTAACACAAAACCAGCCAATATGTCTTAGCCTTTAATCTTGTAGAGGGCACACATGACCGCAGTGTGGTCTATGGAGAATAATCATGAACAAGAACTCCTCTAACCTCGATGCCATTCGGTTGTCTGCTTGTGCTATTGGCCGAGTAAAGGAGGCTACATTTCACTCTGCCGCTTCGGGTTCGATGAGTAAGATTAATGGGATCAAGGCGCTGCGCGCCGAGTTTAAAGAGAAAACTGGAGAGCAGCTGGGTCTCAGGGAGGCAAAGCTGGCTATTGAACGTTTGATTGACGAGCGGACTGGTAATGTTACCACTCCGGACCGACGGCCTGATATTGTTCCGACGCTTCACATTAAGAAGATTATTGTCGATATGGGTGAAGGCGATATCGAAGTAGACCTCGAAGAACTCCAGTTCCGGATCCTTGCCGATATTAACACCCTTGGATTCGAGGAAACCGGGGCCCTGCTTGAGCTCGTGGAATCATTCCGACGCTGGGAAGATTCATTTAAGAACAGTAACTAGAAACCCCTTGTAGAAATTTCCCCGTTTGCAGTGAGCACACCGGTGACGGTGATGACGTCAAGTGTGCCTCGCTGGACGGGATATTTTATCTCCAGTTCACGAGCTCTCCAACGTCCTTGCGACGTTGTTTTATTATTCCATGTTAGTGGGTTCTCAGTCGCTCTCCAAGGGCTCTCTCTCATGTCTATGGTAAATCACACCATCGATATTATTGGGCCGCTGCCAGCGCCCTTTTTCTCGAGCTCTCAAGCCGCCGAAAAAATCCCATGAGCTCTCCCTAACCCACACAAAAAATGTAAAAACACAAAAATGCATAAATAATAACATTGGACCTTGTGGTTTGGAGGCAGCTTGGCAGATCCATCAGACAAATATGAAGACAACGCACCAGGTGAAAGTACAATTGACGGTAAGAGAGTTTCGTTCTATGTAGACACGGCATGCATTATCTGTTCAGTTTGTATTTATGAAGCGCCAAATAATTTTAAAGAAAGTGATGATGCCACCCACGACGTAGTATTCAAACAACCAGAATCCTCAGAAGAGTTAGAGGAATGTTATAATGCACTTGATTCATGCCCGGTAGACGCAATTGGCGATGATGGTTTTGATGTCCCCGGGTGATCTTATTCAGGACAGTGATTGGGCTGTTGAAGGATTTGACAATATTACAAAATCAACCGGGATTATATTGAGGGTGTTAAACAACGTTGATGTCTCACCAATGTTTGAAATTATGTGGGATACTGGAGTCATAAGCCGTGTCTTTAAACTTGATATTGAGCTCGTCAACGCTTGTCCCGGGTGACTTGGTTCAAAGCATAAAAGAAACCGAACCATGGGCTTGGCCTACGTCAGCTTTAGAACATGATCGGACTGGAATAGTCATTCGTGTTGATGTTCACCATGATGACTGTTCAAATAATATATTTCCTATCGCTGAAGTTTTGTGGGAGCATGGCACAACATGGGTTGATATGTGCCGCCTTAAGCGAATTGAGCCAAATGAAGATCGGTGAATTGGTAAAATGGGCTAGCCCTATACCTACATGGAGTGGTACAGCGATCCTTGGCGGGCCTGGCTTTGGAATAGTTATAGGAACAAGAAAATCTACCTATTGTCAGCTGGCGACAGTATGCTGGATTTCCGGATCAACAATCAGCTTTCAAGAACACCACACGACTCACCTATCAATTGTCGACACAAGTGATATATTTAATAACATGAAGGAGGACATGTTCGTTGACCCTAGCTGAACTTAAAAAACACGTTGAAGTATTTATGCAAATTTGTGATACATACAATGAGCAACCAGATTCTGCAAAGGGTGATGAACTTATGATGATTGCAACATGGGATTTTCGGAGAGTCCTAACTGAGGCAAAAAAATCCAGCGAAATTACAGACACGCAGGTTAAGCAGATCATGAATGACTGCTTTAAAAAAAAGAAAGCTCGCCAGCTCGCAGATAAATAATCTAGGTTACAACCTGGAGAATAGAGATGGACGAGAATACATCATGTGATGTTTATGAAAGATGCAAAAATTGTGATATGCCTCTAGAAGATCCTGAGGTTTGCGGTTTTTGTCATTGGAAACAAATCGATCATGTAATCGAAGAAGGAGAAAAAGATGATTGAACTATTAAGCCAGACATGGCTATTAATTGCAGGCGTTTTTGGTAGCCTGTGGGACTTAGGCTCTGTCCTGTTAACATGGGTATGGAGTGTTTTGCTAATTTTACACCACGACATGCCAAGAGTCGAAGGTTTGCTTGTTGGTATTATATTTGCTTGGTTATATACCCACCGCGAACGAAGCCCATGGGTTCGGGCACTTGCTGCGCCGCTTAAAATCATCCTTGATACGCTTGACATTATTTGGGATGAGACAATCGAGGCAATTGTTGATCTTGCAGGTGATGTGCGCGAAAGGACACAGAAATGTCTAGGGTATGTTAAAGAAAAAATTTCAGGTACGCTTGCGCTTATCGTTGGTAAACTACAGTCTGTAAAGGGTTGGGTCTCACAAAAGCTAAAGAAAGAAGATAAAGAATCTGAATAAAGAATCTGAATAGTTAAGGCCGGGGTGAATCACCCCGGCTTTTTTATTTTCTGGTGCTTTAATGTCTGATATATCTGTCGGTGATTTAGTTTCTTGGTGCGGGGAATATTATAGGATTCAAAACTTAGCAAACACCAATGATGGTTGTCAGTTGATCATGGTAGTTTGTTGGGAGTGGAAACAAGGCATCGTTATAGAGCGCTATGAGAAATCAGTGATTGTAATTGACTGCCTATCAAACTTATATGAGATTGGTAAACGACCAAACAACGAAGATCTTTCAATAGACATAAAAATAGAATCAAGAATAAAAGGCACAAAAAATAAACTACAGTTTTAATAAAATAAAATCTAGATTCTTTCTCGTGTATTGCGTCTATAAAAAATTACAAAGCATAATAATTCAGTCAACGAGAACACATAAAATTGAATGCTTTTAATTTTTACAGTCTAGTGTTTATATTTAAGACAGTCATCATGGAACAGCAACATGATTTTAACAAAAGATGAAGTCTATCAACAGCTGAGAGAAGCTGCGGTTGGAACATCAATGCTGGATTATGATGCCATAAATAAAAAATTGATCGATATTTTGGAATGGCAAGATGACTTGCCTCGTGATGTTAGGTATGAAGACATAATGTTACTTGAGGATTGGATCGCAAACGAAATGGACACGTTTTTGACTAGAATTGAATTAAAAGTTAAGAAGGATTAATAAGTCTAGTAACCATCCAATTAATCATGCTGTAACTGTGTATTCCCAAACACATGTAACATTAACATTTCCATGAGCGTTTGTTGGGTCTATACTAACACCTATAACGTCTCCGGCAGCAAAGTGATTTGTTGACGTGAAGTTAAACACATATGCTGTATTTTGGTTTGTCATATTAATGTTAACTGTTTCTCCTGGCGTCGTATTGACAACCGTATTCCCATCAACGTTCGTGTGTATGCCAACAACAGTAGTCCCCATTCCACCTGCTTTACTAGATCTTACCCAAACTTTTGCCAGCCTGCCTGCATAAGGTGCAACTCCTTGAGTTATCCAGCTTGGACTATTTTGCTCTGACGTTCCTGCCCATGGGATATATTCCAAACCTGTTCCTGATCCATCATTATAACGGTGGTGGGTCATATGCATCATCCTTCCATAGATCGCTCCTGCTGCCGTCATGTTTTGATTGTCATCTATCGTCACTGCTGTCGTGGGGGAAGTAGCGTTTACTTTTGTCGTTCTTATGACGATTTTAGTCGGATGTGAAGTTGTACTAATGGCACCGGCAGCTTGAGCATAGATGTCTGCAAAGTTATCGTAGCTATCTCCGTCATAACCCAACATTCTAACCTGGCCGACGAAATCGGTATCTTGAACTGCCGCTGGACTAGCCCCGCTTCCTCTTGATTTTGAAAGATCTAGTTGGGAAGCATCTCCTGAGTTGTCGGACTGGCTGATTGTTACAGTTCCGTTATTTATAGAGTCAGCATGAACATGTAGTGTAACTTGCGGCACTGATGTTCCAATACCTACACGATCATTTCCTGCATCAACAAACAAGAGATTAGCATTTCCGGTACCTTCTACCCTAAAGTCGACGTCGGCTGCACTTTCATTAAAAGTTATTTCGCTGTTACCACTCTCAGTGATGTCTATCATGTTGACACCGCCAGCTTGGAAGTTTATATCATCATCCTCAAATTTAATAAAGGTATCAGTGTCATCTTTGTGATAGAGGAAATTACCGATCTCAGCCGTACCATCGACAGAGAGATTAGTGCTATTTAGCAGCTGTAGAGAGTCTGATCTCAATCTCGCTGTAACGGTTTGTGAACCTGCTTTAATATTTGAAAATTCTAGAATACCATCCTCTGTTCCATCTGAGGCATCGTCAATTTTTCCAGTTATCTTTGCATAAGCAACTTCTTGATCGGCATCATTTTCGCCTTGAAATTTAATCTGACCTAAGTAGTCAGCATCTGCTGGTGAGCTGCTATTTCTTTTTAGTGTAAATACAGGGCTTGCAACAGATCCATCATTAGTAGTTGACAAGTTAAAGATCGGATTAAGCCCTGTGCTTGAAACCGTTAACTGCACTCCATCATAAGTTAAGTTTGAGCTAGCACCAAAGTTTGCACCACCATCATTAAACTGAACCTGTGTGTTTGCTCCCGCAGGTGAGCCACCACCACCTCCACCAATTCCAAGATTTCCAGGGGAAACTTTTTTTAGATTTGAATCTGTTGCGTCCCAAATTAAAAGCCTGTCATTTGTGGCGTCAGTTGATGTTATTAACGTTTGCCCTGATATAGCTTCTGGATTTAATTCTCCAGCCTTAATAGATCCAGAAGCTATATCGGCAGATTCAACAGTTTCATCACGAATTCCATCGCCGGTTATAGTAGTTTTTCTTGGCATATTACTTCCATAGTTTCGGTGTTACAATTATATTTATTTTATAGCTTGAGGTATGACAACATGCTTGTTACAAAAAAACAACTAAGACAGATTATTAAAGAAGGTATTGCAATGGGATTTAAAGGTCCTGGTTTTTCGAGGGGATCTCATAACTCATACAACCCATACAAAAAGGCAATTAATGAAGAAGAAGAGCGTGAAGATATTCCAGATACGGTTGAAGACGCTTGGGCTGGTGGAGAAAACCTCGAAGAGCCAATCGACTATGCAAAGGTTTATACTGGAATTGAAAACGAACAAGTTTCTGAAACCAAATTAAGAAAAATGATTCGAGACATTTTGGTTGGCAAATAAATGAAAATATCTGAAGCCAGAATTAAAGAAATCATAGCAGAAGAAAAACAGAGACTGCTTGAAGAAAAGAAAATATCTGGTGTGCAATTTGCACTAAAAGAAATTGCAATGCAGGCTGCTCAACTACATGATTCAAAAGAGAACCTTGCAAAAATAGATGAAAAAGATTTGGTAAAAATAAAGCAATTGGCAGAGAGTCTTGATGGTGTTTTTTACCGCCTGACCAACTCGTAGATTGATTTTCAACCAGATACACTTTATCACAAATGATGATACTTATGGATGGTTAATATGCTACGGTATTTTTTCATACTTGCATTTTTGATTGGGTGCAAAAAGAGCCAGACAGCGGTTGATGAACCCGTGCCGCAATTTGTATATCCAACTTGTGAAGAGAACCCTTTATTCTGTGATGATGAGGAGTTTGATGATTTGCCTGAAGCAGATGACCAAAACAAAGGTAATGCTGGAGGTGAACCTTGAAAATTTATGATCATCCATTAAACTCTGACGTGACAATCATTGAAATAGAAAAAAGTGATGAGAGAGAAGCTTTTTTAAATGAAATAATCACAGGCTTTGATCAGCATGGAACAATATACCCATCTGCTAGTTGTGGTGATGACACTAAAAAAGTAATTTATTTTGATGGCAGGCAACGAAAGATCTTTGGGATGGATGATGACGATGTGCTTTGTGCGCTGACTGTAGGTTTGGTAAACCTTGACAATAAAAACGAGGATCAACTTGACACTGCAACAAGATGTATTTCGTTAGCCGAAGCAGCTGGAAACCAACAGTTGATCGAGAGCCTCATGTCTAGATCACCTGAATATTTTCATTCGTTTCAAACAGCAAGCCGGTGAAGAAGGGGGAACTCCACAGGATGGTCCCACAGGCTAAAGAGTACCCTCATATTCAAGAGATTTATCCTTATATGAAAGGTGGTGATGCGCTTATAGTTGGCACCACTACAAAGATACTCACCGGAAATAAAACTAAAAAAAAATATTATATTGACGTTGTTGATTTTTTGTTTGATGGGATTATTTACACTGAATCAGTGGAACGCTTTAAAAAATATGCTATTTATATTGGAGGTTAACAATGGCAATAAGCTTAAAGGCACTTAATAAAGTTTTGACTCGTAGCATGTTAAAAATTACAAAGCAAGCAATGTCAGAAAGTGGTGGTCGAGCAATGGCTGGCAAATCAATAAGAGATCAAATCGACAACGCTATAGAAGACTTTGAGCATGAACTGATTAAGGAAGAAGAAAAGATTAATGGAAAGCATGATGAAAGTCAAGAGCCAATAATCATAAAAGACAATTAATCTAAAATTACAATTCCTTCTATAGTTTCAAGTTCTTCGATAAATTCAATTGTTGCACGGTGTGTTGTTGCCAGCGATATGTGGTGGAAATCAGCAAGCGTAGAGTGTAAGACTCCTACTATATTTCCGTCACTATTTGTTATAGCAGCACCGGAACTCCCACCAGTAGCTGGAATTGTGTATACTGCTGATTCGTACCCGCTTAATCTGGCATTACCGCTAGAAATTCCAGAAAACTGTGTTATTGCTGTTGGGACATAAAACCCAGATGGAGCTGCATACATATACACCACCTCGTCTAAATATGCAGGCCTGGAAGACACTGATGCTATTGGCATGCTGTTTACCTGCGGTGTCTCATACTTCAGTATACACAAATCCTCAGTGCTTGACAAAAGAACAATTTCAGCGTCAAAGTATTCGCCTGTTGAATCCTGAACCTCAACTACGGGAATTAAACTCATATTTTGTGCTGCTTGTTCCTGAATTGGAACGCAAACATGTTTAACGGTTAAAACATAAAGTCCGTCATTTTTTGCACCAATTATTGTTCCTGTTCCAGTGTATGCAAGCATTAACGATGATTCATTTTCAAATGATGCATTATAACCAACTATAACTTGAACTGTTGATTCTCTGGTAGTATAATTTTTTAAGGTTGACTCATGAGAGCTATCAATTATTGAATTTTGCGATATCAGTATCATGAACTGAAGTAACAATGCATAAATTACGAAGACTCTAAATGATTTTTCTTTTTTCATATCGGCCCTAAAAATAAGTATCACAATTTTCGCTAACAAAGCAAGAGAGAATAAAAATGAAACAACACATTTGTCTATTTGATATGGACGGAACACTTACAGAGCCAAGGGAAGCAATCGATCAAAAAATGATAGAAACACTGCAGACCCTGTCAGGATACTCAGAGGTTGGAATTGTTACCGGATCTGATCTTGATTACGTTAAGCAACAATGCGAAAAGTTATTTTTACATCCAGAAACAAATTTAAACCGTTTTTTACTTTTTCCCTGTAACGGAACTAAAAGCTATGAATGGAGCTTCGACTTATTTGATTGGGAAGAAAAAACAAACGCAAACATGATTGATAATTTAGGGCAGGAAAAATATAATAGAATTCTACAGTCTCTATATTCATATCAACTTATGATAGTATTAGCGTTTCCACAACTTTCATACACGGGTACGTTTTTTCAATACAGGGGATCTATGTTAAACTGGTGTCCAGTTGGTAGATCTGCTGGACATGAAGAAAGAAAATCTTGGGTTGATGCGGATCACGAATACAAGATTAGAGATTATTGGATCGATGAAATCAAAAAATTATTTGTCAAAGAAGAAGCCGAGTTAACTGTTGCAATGGGTGGATCGACAAGCTTCGACATTTATCCAGATGGCTGGGATAAAACATATGTTATGAATCACCTTGACCAATATTCAACGGTATATTTTGTGGGTGACAGATGTCAGGAAGGCGGAAATGACAAGGCGCTGTATGATCTTCTTGTAGATGATGAACTTGCATTTGAAACGCATAACACCGAACAGACTATAGAAATTATCTCAAAGATAATTGGTAACATTAAAAACAAAGTAGAAAAGGATGATGACAACAATGCAAAATAAGAAATACAAAACTATTCTGGCTGATCCTCCGTGGTATCAAAGAGGTGGCGGAAAAGTAAAGCGCGGGGCAGATAAACATTATCCAATTCTAAAGGAAGCACAAATTAAAGAAATAATGAGCCAACAGCTAAATGGTAATGTTGAGGATGATGCACATTTGTATTTGTGGGTCGCAAACAATCACCTTCCTGAAGCTTTACGAATCATTGAACATCTCGGTTTCAGGTACATTACTAATCTTGTTTGGGCTAAATCAAAATTTGGGCTTGGAAGATATTTTCGCGGACAACATGAAATTTGTTTATTTGCTACACGAGGTAGAGGTTTTGGTGTTAGAACTGACATTAATAATGTTTCGTCATTGCTTGGGAAGGGCTTGATCGCTCCATCCCGGCATAGCCAAAAACCCTATGAAATGTATGAACTAATTGAAAGTAGAAGTCAGGGTCCATACCTTGAGCTTTTTGCAAGGGCAACTAGACCAGGGTGGGATTCTTGGGGAGCAGAAGTTAATGAAGAGTGAAATGTCTTTTTTCCCATTTGATACACCCCGAGATCAGCAAGTAGAAGCTATTGAACTAGCCAGACTTGCATTTGATAACGATAAAAAATTTGTAATTATTGAAGCAGGCACTGGTGTTGGAAAGAGTGCAATTGGTGTTGCACTAAACCGGTTAATCCTTTCAGAGGAGGGAAGGTCATACAAGCAATCTGGTGAATGGGGAAATGGTGCATATTTTTTAACTACACAAAAAATTCTACAGGAGCAATATGTTAATGACTTTTCTGATATGCTTTCTTTGAAGTCTAGTTCGAATTATCAATGTAGATTTCACAGGAAAAATTCGTGTGCTGACAGCCTTAGAGCACTCAGTTGTGCAGATAAAAAATCTAAATTTTTCAAGACGTGTGCATTTAACTGTACATACAAAAAGACAAAAGAAGAATTTATCAAAGGTAGTGAGGGTGTTACAAATTTTGCATATTTTCTAGCAGAAACTCAATATGCAAAAAAGCTTAAGCCAAGACAACTTCTTGTTATTGATGAGGCACACAATATAGAATTACAGTTAAGCAAATTTATTGAGGTCACAATATCTGAGCGTTTCACAAAAACTATTTTGAAAATTCCATGGCCTGGAAATATGACATTAAAGCAAAGTGTTGATTGGGTTAAGAATGTTTATCTACCTAAGCTTTCTTCTCATATTCAATTCGTAAAAGCAGGTATTAAAAAGTATGTTGGGATGGCCGAAAGAATTAATGAGTTTACCGCTTTGGCTAAAAAGCTTGAAATGCTTGATAAGCACGAATGCAAAATATCTAGATTCTTAGAAACATACAGGCCCGATAATTGGGTTGTTAACAAGCATGCTGCTTTTGGAAAAACAATGGAAAAAATCGAATTTAAGCCAATCGATGTGTCGGCATATTCTAATGATCTATTGTTTAGGATGGGTGCAAAGGTTGTATTAATGTCAGCAACAATTTTAGATGGAAATGCATTTTGTGAAAGCCTTGGAATACCAAAGAAAGATGCTGAGTTTATTGGTTTTGAAAGTCCGTTTCCAACTAAAAACAAACCGATACTTTTCAATGGCGTTGGTAGTATGGCTTCTCGTTCGATCGAACAGACGCTGCCAAAGATGGTACAGGGAATTAAAATGATATTGAAGGA
>MDSZ01167812.1_pt1 | contig 14896 bp, 11 predicted proteins | sample 811201 | NCBI WGS metagenome assembly MDSZ01 (sample SAMN05326647, study PRJNA326480) | marine metagenome | isolation source: seawater | place: Indian Ocean: North | collected 2010
AACTTCTTTTGCTCGAATTTTAGCTGAAATAGAATCGGTCACTGACACTGATGAAGCAGGTAAAGTGTCTTTTACAGTTGCCACAAGTAATGGTGCCACTTCAGCGTTACAACAAGCGCTGACCGCAACAGGTCACGGAACGAACAACACAGTTGACGTTGGCCTTGGATACGGCGCTGCTTCAACAACTACTATAGCTGGTAACGCAACTGTTACTGGTAGCTTAAGTGTTGGTGGTCACGCTATTGCTGATATAGATGTAGGTTCTGAATTTGAAGATGAAGACGATCACATTATGTCTTCTGGCGCTATTAAAGAGTATGTTAGCTCTAATGTTACATGGAACAAAAACGCCTCGTTTATTTCTCCTTCTGATAATGATACAGAGTATAAATATGTGTCTTCAAGTGGTTCGTTAAATGGAAGTACTACAGATCCAACGTCATTACCAGCTGACCACGTTAGAGGGTGCTTTTGGATAGCCCCCGGAGATGGAGCTATAACACAGTTTGACATACAGGGTGAAAGTAATGGTAATGATACACTTCAGTTTAGATTTTATAAAGCTGGAGCTAGTGCTAATGCAAGTACTATAACTTTAACCCATATGTTTACTACACCAACTATAACTACTTATACTGATAAAACTTTTAATGCTAAATTCGTTATAAGTAGTAATGGAGATTTTAGTTCACGTGATAGAATTTTCTGGTTTATGCAAAAGCAAACTAATAACCATGATCAAACTACGATTTTTAATTTACACATAACAGGAACACACTCTTAATTATGGCTATATCAACAATGGAGTCTGCTAAAGGCGCTAACAAAAAAGACGACGCTATACCACCGTCAAAGTATAGAGGACCAGAGCACACGCTTATTAATGCTATGCATGATAAGGTGGACGTTATGATAGCTAAGATAAACGATATTGATGCAGCTATAACCGTAGGTAGTAGCACAACAATAGCCTTTGGTGATATGATAACTACTACGGTTAAGGGTAAAACATCTTACAGTATTGTAATGACTGTAACAAGCGGTGGGGTAAGCAAATCAACAACATTAACTCTAACGTAATGAAGTATTCTTACAGAAATATAACCGGTGTAAGGGAGGTAGCATTAGTACGTGGAGTTCCAGATCCTACTGATTCTAGATACTTAGATCTAGTTACACTTAGTAAGGTTAGAATAGCAAATACTCACTCTTCAGATATTACTGTAGATGTTTACCTTGAAAGAAAAAATACGGCTACTGTAGAATATGATTTAACAGGAGATCCGCTGTTTGAGGAATTTTTTACTTTTTACTTTATTAAAAGTTTAGTTATTCCTGCGGGTGCCGCTATTGATATATTTGACGGCTCCCCGTGTGTCTATGAGCGCAAGTCTACTTTAAAAATTAAACTTGCTAATAGCTCGGAAACAGCAGACGTAGCTGTAGCGTATAACATTGATAAAAACTATAACACAGCATATTTAGAGGGGGGAGGTAGACAATCCTCTTCAGCCTCAGCGCCAACAGAAAGACAATATTAATATGAGTATATTAGGAAAAATATTTAGCGGAGGAGCAGCTGACCTTGTAGAAGGGGTTGGTAACGCTTTAGATGGACTAACCACATCTAAAGAAGAGAAGCTTGAAGCTAAGAGAAAAATAAAAGAATTGATAGCTAACTACGAAGTTGAGATGGAGAAGAACATTACCTCTCGATGGGAAGCAGACCTTAAGTCTGACTCTTGGCTGTCAAAGAATGTAAGACCTATGGTTCTTGTATTCTTAATAGTATGTACAATGCTCTTGATTTTTATAGACGCTGGAGCAGTTAATTTCCAAGTAGAAGAGAAATGGACAGATCTTCTACAGCTTACTTTAATTACTGTAATTGGAGCATACTTTGGAGGTAGATCGTTTGAAAAAGGAAGAAACTTAAAAAAGTAATTTATAAACCAATATATTATGACTAAAGACGAAGTAAAAGCATTTCTAAAAGATAGGCCAGGCTACCTGAAAGAGGGAGCTGAGCGCCTGTCTGAAAGGCTGAATTGTAGTGTAGAGACTTGTCGACATGCGTTGAAGGAGGCAAGAATTGAAGCTAAAGGAGCTGACTTTGACTTAGACAATGTAAACCAGTCTGAGATAAGTGAGTTCAAAAAGTTCTTAAAAGAAAACGAGATTGATGAAGACGATGTAGCATCAGTTAAGTTTTGGCAGAATATGCATGGAGAACATAGATTTTCTGTCGTAGTAAAAACAGAAGACGACTTAATGAAGAAAGCTAAAGAAGAGCTAATCTCTTTGTTAGAGTCTTACAGCCCAAAGGTTGAAAAAAGCTACGACACAGTTCAAGACCCAGTTGCTTATGAGGTGTCATTACCCGACATTCACTATGGTAAGTATACTGGACAAACTCTTGACGAAGCTGAGGAGGAGTATATGAATACCGTAAAAGATCTCTTAGCCAAGGCAGACGGCCTTAATATAGAGAGGATAGTGTTACCGGTAGGTAATGACGGTATGAACTCTGAGGGTTATTCCCGTGCTACCACGAAAGGTACACCTCAGCAGGATTCTGCAGACTGGCAGGAAACATTTGTAGGGTACTGTAATCTTATGGTACGTGCAATTAAGTTTCTGAGCGAAGCTGCCCCAGTAGATGTTGTAGTTGTTCAAGGCAACCATGACTACGAAAGAATGTTTTATGCAGGGGAATACTTGCGAGCATTCTTTAAAAACGACGAAACCGTGAATGTAGATAACAATGCTGATTCAAGAAAGTATTACACCTACGGAGTCAATATGATTATGTATACACACGGAGACAAAGAAAAACCAGCAGAAATGCCATTGATAATGGCTACAGAAAGACCTATGCTATTTGCTAATGCAAAGTTTAGAGAGGTACACTGTGGACATTTACATAAAGAAATGGTAAACGAATATAGAGGCGTTAAAGTAAGATTTTTGCCATCTATCTGTGCTAATGACGCTTGGCACAAGATGATGGGTTATGAAGCTAAAAGAACCGGACAAGCACATATATGGAGTAGAGCACGTGGCTATGAAGGATATTTACAAACTAACGTATAAGAAATGACACTGAATGAAATAGCATACAATATCTTAAACTTAGTTCGAGGTGGTAGGTCAAATAACAATGACCATATATCTATCTCGCAAATTAAGTTTAATATTAAATACTATCGAGCAATGCTAATCCGTAGGGACTTTACTCGTAATGGTATGATAACTCGACACCTGGAACAAGATCTAGGCTGTTTAGAGTTAGAAAAGGTAGATGCATCTAAATGTTGCGATTTACCTGTAGAGTGTGCTGTTTACAAAACTGTCAGGAAAATTCCTAAAACTATACGATTTAGCTTTAGAGATGCTATTACACACGTTAGCGATGTAACTGGATTAGGCACTATTCCGTTAGTAGAACCACATGTAGTACAGTGGCTTCCATACGATAAGTATGTCAAGAAAGAGCGTAAAGCATATATGATAGAAGATTATATGTATATTTATGAGGCTGACGGTCTACAATTTATTAATGTCCGAGGGGTGTTTGAAGACCCTGAAGACGTAGCTAAGTTTGATTGTGATGGATCAGATTGTTATGATGATGATATGGACTTTCCTATCCCTATGGATATGATACAGACTATCACGCAAGGGATTATGAGCGGCGAGTTAATGTTACTTGCTTCTTCTAAGAACGACACAACAAATGATACAATGCAGGATCAAGCTACAGCACCAACACCAAGAACTAGAAATTAAATTTAAAATGGGAAAACTAAAGAAACCAAAAGCAAACCAAAAAGGTTTAAAAAAATTACCACAAAACGTGCGTAATAAAATGGGGTACATGATGTACGGAGGAGTAGGAAATATGAGTGGAGTTAACATGGCCGGAATGAAAACAATGGGCAACCTTCCAAAGGCAATGAAGAAAGGCGGAGCTAAGCCTGACTATCTTGATATGGACGGAGATGGCAATAAGACAGAATCTATGAAGAGCGCTGTTAAGAGCAAGAAGTCTAAAATGAAGCATGGCGGTAAGCATAAGAAGAAAAAGATGATGTATGGCAAAGGCGGCATGAAGAAGAAGATGTATGGCGGTATGAAGCCTGCAGCTAAGAAGGGTATGGGAGGCAGCAAAAAAGCTATGTACAAAACTGGAGGATTCTTATCTGAGCCTAGCACATTTGATTTAGATAACGATTAATGCAGCATACTATCTCACACATATACGAAGACTACAAAAAGACTAATGGCTCTGTGCCAAAGGATATTTTTGTAGCTATATGTAGTGAGTTTAATATGCAGATTATTGATTATCTTCTAGAAGGCAAAGAGTTTCATATGGGCCACAACCTATCTACATTGTCTGTTATACGGAAAGAGCGAGATCCTCGTATTCCTACAATTGACTGGGGCGAGTCTAATAAATACAAAGACGAGCTTATAAGTGAAGGAAAGGAGCTGTATAACAAAGACACTGGGGAAGGTGTAAAATGGCACATCTACTACACCGACGGTGAGTATCTAAAGTACTACTGGCGAAAGAGTAGGTGTAGAGTCAAAAACAAAACAGCCTATAGATTTGATGCTACTAGAGGTATTAAAGGTAACAAGGGCAAACTACGAGAGCTTTTAAAGCACGACGAGTTAGCCTACTTAAAATTTAGAAAGAACTAATGGCAAGTAAATATCATACAACTAAAGACGGCAGACGTGCTAAGAAGGGTTTGTATTACTATATGAACCGTGCTAAGAAACGTGGGACTTCTAAGCCTGGTAAAGGCACAGTATCTGACGAAGCGCTAGAACGATCTGCTAAGACCGCTAAGAAAAAGAAAGGCGGTTTTAAAACTCCTGCGTGGACGCGTAAGGAGGGCAAAAATCCTAGCGGTGGGCTTAATGCAAAAGGTAGAAGGTCTGCAAAAAAGGAAGGCTCTAACTTAAAGCCACCAGTAAGTAAAGGTACTAATCCACGACGTGTATCGTTTGCTGCACGTTTTGCAGGAATGAAAGGTCCTATGAAAAACCCTGATGGTAGTCCTACACGCAAAGCTCTAGCTCTTAAGAAGTGGGGGTTTGGTAGCGTGGAAGCTGCTAGAAAGTTTGCAGCAAAACATAAAAAGAAAAAAGAAGGCGGAGGATTTCTAGAGCCGCCAGTTGAAAATATATTTGAGTAATGAGTGTATATAAAGAAATATCAAGTAAAGCTATTATTAGAAAGGTTATGCGCGACCTTAAACCTAATAACGCTAACTGGATTGATGACGCTGTAGAGTGGATTGGTGAAGCTTTAGAGCACATTGGTGCGTCTGCGCAATTGTGTCAAAAACAATGTGTGCTAGATATTAAAGACCATAAGACGCTACTGCCGTCAGATCTTTATTTCATTAATCAGGTAGCTGTTAATAACACTGTAACACCTGCTTCGTCTACAGAACTAGATGAGGTAACTAGACAGGTTAGAGACTTAAAAGCTACTATTGCAGAGTACAATGCAAACTTAGAAGACAAGGTCAATAAGTCTGCAGACGGTACTTTTACATCTGACATTACAACCACAGACCTAGAGCTTTATGACACAAACTACAAGTCAAATGTTACAGAGCTACGAGAACTTATTAGCAGGATAACCGTTTTAGAGGGGATCTATTTTGGGGACAGTGCTGCACTAAAGCCTTTGGCATATGGTGCAAGCACTTTCCATGCTAGTATGCACTGCGAAGGTTGTAGTAACGAGTTTGCTAGTCACAGAGATAGCTACATTGTAGACTGTGATTACATCAAAACGTCTTTTGAATCAGGTAAGATCTGCCTAAGCTATATGGCATTTCCTACCGACGCTGACTGTTTCCCATTGGTACCAGACGATATTAGCTACAAAGAGGCTATGTTCTGGTACATATTTAAGCAGCTATTATTAGGCGGTTACGATAAACCTACAAACAGAATAGACTACAATTTTGCAGATCAGAAGTGGAGATACTACTGTACACAAGCAAGGAATGCAGCTAACTACCCAGACATTGACAAGTATGAATCATACATGAATCAATGGGTGCGCTTAGTTCCTGATGTAAACGCGCATGAACTTTTCTTTGAAAACCTAAACGAAAGAGAAACACTATATAGAGGATAATGGCTAAATACGTACAAGGCTTAAATAAAGACACAGGTCCAATAGATCAACCTGAGGGCACTTATAGGTATGCAAAAAATGCAGTCCTAAGTAAGCGCGTAGGTGCAGTAGTAAATGAACATGGTAATTCTACACACGTTAGTATAGGAGACAACCACGTTATACTTGGTACTATTGAAATTACCGATGGGCGTATTATTGTGTTTTCAGTTGGGGAAGGAGAACCACAGATAGGACAGTCTCGTATTACAGTTATAGACAATGGGGTAGCTACTATCGTTTTGCAAACTGAAGCAGGTGCTGCACCAGGCGGTAATGATTTTGATTTAAAATTTAATAAAGACTATCCTATTGAAGGTACATATAAGTTAGATCCAGATCAAAATCTTATAATTTACTGGACAGATAACTACAACTTTCCAAGGACATTAAATGTTACTAGGCAGTTATCTTTTCAAAGTGAAAGCAATCCTTTTTTCTACACTATACTATACAATAAGCATCCAGAATTTCTTAGCAATAATACTAATTACATAGATAGACTAAACTTGTTTCCGCACGCTGGGCCAGTTCCTAGAATTGAGTTTGGGTCTATTGCTAATGGAGGCGCATTAAAGTCAGGAACTTACTTTTTGTTTCTAGCATATGTAGATGAAAACTTTACGCAGACAAACTTTGTATCATACTCTTTAGGTGTTCCTGTTGTAGAAGATGACGAGGCTGTTAGACCCATTGAAAGATATGACGGGTGCCCTGCTGATTCACAAACTGGTAAATCTATTGTATGGAACGTTAGCAATCTTAATAGAGATTACGAATACTTACGTCCTGTAGTAGTAGTTAGAATTTCAGAAGAAGCAGAATTTGCATATAAGATTAATGACATAGATATTTCTGACACTACTACTACTATAACATTTTCTATGCTTGAAGGCTATGAATCTAAATCAGTAGAAGAAGTAATTGTAGATACTGTTTCTTATGAAACAGCAAAAACACTTGCTCAGCTTGATAGTGTATTGTATTTAGGAAATCTTTCAGGTACTAAAGATGTAGGCTACCAAAGGTACTCTAATGCAATAGGACTTTCTAGCCATGTAGAAACTTTAGATCCATTTGATCCATACGAGCTAAGTATGGACAATTTAATGTATGGGTATTTAGAAACTCATCCAGATCCTGGTATAACAAAAGAGCAGGGGTTTAGAGATATAAATAACTTAGCATCTAGTACAGACAATAAAAGAGGATATACCAGAGACGAAGTATATGCATTTTACATAGCGTTTATTCTTAATGATGGATCTATGTCGTATGCATATCACATTCCAGGACGTGCACAACTTACAGGAATAGATACACGTGACATTGGAAAGTTAGGAAGTACGTTTTCTGATGAAATGGAAGATACCCAGCCTAGCGAAGGATACTCTGAAACTAGTCCAGTACAAGACAATAAGCTACTAGATATAACAAATGACTCAGGGCAACTGTTTCATTTTTATGATATGTCAAAGATAGACGGTGCTAAGGATATGAATTTTTGGCAAAACAAAAATGAGGTGTATCCTAACACTGAAGATTATCTTGTGTATGATGGGGCAACACAGATTGGGGATTTAAGAGGACAACCTGTTAGGCACCACCGTATGCCTACAAATTGGAACAATCAAAGATCTTCTATTGCTGGAGACAATGTAAATCTTTCTGCTGTTGACACGCAGACAGTAACTAATGTTTATTATTTTGCTTGTGGTGACAGCCCTTCGGAAAATAATGATGATTGGTGGGCATCGGAAGCAGGTAGTGAAAGTCCTCCGGTAATTATTATGCCATATGAAGCCCAGTACATTGCAGGGGCAGATGGGGTTATAACTGAAATAGGAAATCCAAGTAATGACTGGATGACTGCGTCACAGGATTACGAAAACTTTGTAGATGATAATGATTGGATTCCTGCTGTTCCATCTGCAGGACAAACAGGACAATTTGTATGGACTAGGGGGCCCAATAGTCTGAGTGCTACTGGTCACGTTGGAGCTACAATAATTGAAGTTAATGAGGAGGGTATACACGTTGAACAGGAAGAAGGAGACGGAGCAATTGGTGGAACTAACCCTGTTAATAGTAATATTGATAATATTATAGCAGCTTATTTTGTATGGATGGTTCAAGAAACAGTCGTAACAAATGCAGAGGGTACTATTTCTCACGACGTTAGGCCTTTAGGTATAAAACTTGATAATATAAAAATACCCCAGTCTATTGCTGATAAAGTTCAAGGATTTAAAATTTACTATGCAGAGCGTAATCACGCTAATAGAAGAGTACTCGGACAAGACTTACTTAAAAATACTAAACAAGATAAAGAGTGGGATGATGCTCAACTATCTGCATGTGATGACCAGCCAGGAAACGGGGAGCGTGAAGCATTTATTTTAGCTCCTGGCACATTATATGAAAATAAAATAAGCGAAGCAGTTTTTCACGACCACTATCTGCTAGAAAAAGCAAGGAGCTTAGTACCTTCAACGCATACAACACATGAGTATTCTGTAAGATTTGTTTCTTTTAGAGGGCCTGGGCACTTCTATTCTGATGTAAACGATGACTTAACCCAAGCTTGTATGGAAAAAAGAAGTCACGTATCGTTGCATCTAGGTACAAGATACAACAGAGCATCTAGTGGTAATCCGCATTTGCATTTTCCACTTAGAGAAAAGTGCAAAACATACTTACAATCAGACGCTATTTTTGATGGTAGGTCTTTAGGCTTTGGTAAACGAATATATAATTTAGGCGGGGAGTCATGCATAATGCTAGGCTTTGATACTGAAGATAGACATGTGAGTTACAACTTTAGAGAAGCTGGAGAAGGAGCGTCGTGGCACCAAGTGCCTGGAGCGCAGAGTCAATTTTCATATGCAACAGAAAACAACAGCTATTACGATAGTGTTAAAATGCAGATACATAATCTACAAGCATTTAAAACAGATATGTATCTCTCATTTGATACTCAAGAGCTTGTGTGGACAGGGTATGAAGTTTTAGGAGATGATATAAATAACTTTATTGTAGACGATGATGGCGATATACCAGATAGCTGGACTGGAGAAACTGATGTAATTTTTGGAGGTGATACTTTTTTATGCAGACATGGTTATAGATTAACGCACAGACCTGAGGTTGGTGGTGTTTCGCCTAAAGACCATAAATGTGTATTATACACAATTGCGGAATCTAGCACAAACATTAACTTTAGGCATGAGACTGGTGTAGATACTTCGTATTTCCCTGGCAGCCCAGCTAAAAAAGTACTTGATATAAAAGCTGATGTAGACTTATCAGACGTTGATAATATGAAGTATAACTCTGTGTATGACTTAGGTGTAGCAGATGTTAAACCTGCAATCCCATTTCCACTTAGAGAAGCTGATCCTACTATCTTTAAAACTAGAATACAAAGATCTGCTAAAGCAGACGATACTAGTTTAATAGATAATTACAGGGTATTCCTAACATTAGAGTTTAAGGATATGCCACGTAATCGTGGAGACATTTGGAAGCTTGTAGTGTTTAACAACCTTATGTATATACATACTGAGGACAGCTTATTTAAAACAAAAGGTAAACAGACTTTACAGCTGCAAGATGGTTTAGAAGCGTTTGTAGGCGGAGGTGACATATTCCAACAAGCGCCAGACGAACTAATGCAAACAGAGGCTGGCTACGGTGGTACTGTATCTCAATGGGTATCATTAGTTTGTCCGCATGGATATTTTTGTATGGACTACAGAAATAGAAAAGTATTGCTAGTTAAAGACAAAATATACGATATTGGAAAGTCAGGCTTAGAAAATTGGTTTAGGGATAACATACCATATGCTTTAGTAGAGTACGGGTTACCAGATGATTTTGACAATCCTATACAAGGAATTGGATTCCACGCAATATGGGATGATCAGTTTGACAGAGTGCTTTTGACTAAGAGAGATTTAAAACCTACGCAACTATTTATTGACGCGTATACTACTACGGTAAACGATGAGGACATGGTGTGGAGCGACTCTTTAAATCAATTTGTACACAATAAGCCGTTAGAAGATGTTAATGGTAATGTTTCTATTAAAGAGACTCCTATCGAATGGACAGATACAGATTACTTTACTAAAGACGGGTGGACAGCATCTTTTGATGGAGAGCTGAATATCTGGGTGTCTTTCCATGATTACATTCCTTACATCTACAGTTACACAAATGACTTTATTGTTTCTGCAAACGAAGGTTCTTATAATTTATGGAAACATCAGCAAACATTTTCTGAAAATGTAAATGATTTTGGTTTTCACCCTGGTAGATTTTATGGCACTACATTTCCATTTGAGTTTGAGTTTATATACAATAAAGCTAAAGATGATGACAAAGTTTTCTATAGCTTTAACTACACACTAGATGTGTATAGCGGAATCTACGGGGGAACAGAAGGTAGAGGACAAGTTCTTATGCATAATCCAGGATTTACTAGTTTCTATGTGTATACGACACATCAAATTTCTGACGAGCAAAATGTTGAATACATGATGAATACACGTCGTATTGGTAACGAATGGAAGATCAATAAGTTTAGAGACTTAGCAGATTTGCAAAACAGTGCATTTGGCGTGTACACAGGCGGAGCTAGTGGGCATAGTGGAAGCAACTATGGGTTAACAGGTGTAAACGTTGCAGGAACAATAACACAAAGTGTACAGACAACTACTACAAATACTATGTTTAATGTATCAGGAATGAGTGAAACTATAAACAATAGTTTTATAGATGTTAATAAATCATGGAACACGCAGAGAAAGTTTTCAGATAAATGGGTAGGAATTCGACTAATTTGTAGTAATTCCGATAAAAATTTAATAAATTTGTATGCTACGGACGTAGCTGCAAAAAAATTCTATAGGTAATAATGGCAAGGAAAGGACTATATTATAATATAAATAAAAGAAAAAAGGCAGGTACGTCTAGGTCTAAAAGTAAAAGCACTATTAGCGATAAAGCTTATGCTAACATGAAAGCAGGGTTTCCTAAAAGAGCAGGGGGCATGCGTTACTTCCAAGCAGGCGGTTTAGATGCACCTGTTATGTACGGCCCTAATGTAATTCCAGGCCAACAAGAAACAGCATCTACTGTATATCAACAATCTAGTGATGAGCTTTTAGACGATTACGCAAGACAGCTAATCGAGACACAGCAGGACACATCTTACCTAGATGATGCACAAGCTAGACTTCAGCAACAGCAGCAGAACATTGCTGCGGGGGAACAAGCAGTTGTAAAAAGTGGAGAAAAGCTTGTAGATACTTTAGAAACGCGTAATGCACTATTAGAAGAGCATGGACAGCTTACGCCTGGACAAATTTCAACGTCAATATCTAAGTACGATCCTAGCTTAATTAAGACAGGTAAAAATCTTTATGGCATTCCAGGCCTAGATGCTGCTCCTAGAGGAACAGTTGCAGTAGCTGACGCTAGCGGACAACCATTAATGTCTTTAGCGCCTGGCACAACGTTACAAGATATACAAGCACAAGCAGCTACAGATATTTTTGCTGATCCGGCACTACAAGAGGCGACAGTAACTGGCGTATCAGGAGGTAATGCTTTACAAACTGGAGCATCTAAAGTGTCTGCTGGAATTGAAGGGGCAGCAGGAGGAGGCGCTGGTTTAGCAAGTTCTGGAGCAGCGGGAGTTTCATCTACTATGGGTGCTGTGGCTCCTTATGCAAAAGTAATAGGAGAGGTAACAAAATATGTCGCAGACGATGATGATCCAACTACATGGAATGTAGGAGAAGCAACAGGCGGTATATTATCTTCTGCTGCAACTGGAGCGTCCGTGGGGGGAACGATAGGAGCAGCTATTGGTGGACCATTAGCTCCAATCTCAGGGCTTATAGGTGGAATTGCTGGAGGACTATATGGAGTAGGAAAAGGTCTTGTTGAAAGAGGCTCTGCCTTAAAAGCAGAAGATAGGGCTCAAGCAAAGCAAAAAGCGGCTGAGTCTAGAATTGGCGCACGAATGAGGCAAGAAGCTATGAAGTCTAGAATGTATTCAGGTTATGACTTTGGGGCAGACATGGCTAAGATGGGAGGAGAAAGAAAGACTAGTTCTAAGAGACTTTTAAAAATTTCTAAAGAGTTAGCTAAAGCATCTAAGATGCATAAGGGCCAGTCTGAACGAGTAGCAAAAATTGCAAACAAGTACCAAAACGCAGGCTTTAAGGATAAAACCTATAAAGTAGGTAACTATCATCAAATACAAAATCAACAGATTGAAGATATAGCAAAAGGTATTCCAGGATTTAAGGATGCTTGGATGACGATGTCTTTAGAGGATAGAAGTAATTTATTAAATACCATAAACCGTACAGACTATAATGTTAAGCAAAGAATAGATAAAGCTGGAAAAGAAGGAAGGACGCTTGGATTTACAGACGCTGTTAATCTTGCTTGGAATACAAAGGTATCGCATTTAAAACCTTTGAGGAAAGCATTAGGTATGAGTAGAGGAGAGTTTACAACAGCAATAAAAGATTCTATTGTAAACTATGCGCAAGACCACCCTAAAAATGCACACATAGATCCTAACCTTATCAGTTCAGAGGCAGATAAGTATTATGCTATGGCTAAATTGCCATTAATGGGTTTAACCTATAGGCAGGGAGGCGTAAAACTGCCAGGAGGTATGATGAAACCTATACCAGGGTCTGATGCGGTAGAGTTTAAAGGTGCAAGCCATGAGAAAGGCGGTATACTTTTAGATCCGCAAACTGAGGTTGAAGGAGGGGAAACAATGGATAAAGTAGATATGAAAAAACAAGGCGGTAAGCGTGATTACTTTTTCTCTCAGCACTTAAAGCTAGGCGGAAAGTCATTTGCGCAAAGACATAAAGACATACTTCGTAAAGGAGGTAATCAAAAAGATATTAATCTACTAGCTAAGATGCAAGAGCGTGCAGCTGGTAGAAACCCTGATGCGGTAGAAATGCGTGCAGGCGGTCCTAGAAAGTATCAAACGGCTGGCCTATTAATAAGTAATGAATACCCAAGAGAGTGGTACGATAGTATTTATTCTGAAAACCCTACATATGACGGTACGCCACTAGGTAAAATGAGACTATGGTATACACCAGATGGAGCTCAATTTGTAAGTGAGGCAGATGCGGTAGATTATATAAATAGGGGAGAAATGGCTGGGTGGAGTCCTGATGCGGAAGAGCCCATATTAATAGAAGATAAAGAAGATAAAGAAGATAAAGAAGATAAAGGTGGAAGGGCAAGTAGTGGAGAATCAGGCAGCACTACTACTTCTAGTGGCTCTACTGGCGGTAATAATACTAATACAGAAGCTGTAGTTGGTACAAATGAAGAAATTGTAGTAAATACTCCTCCTAGTGTTCAGAATACTCCTACTTTACAAGGTGATATAGCTACCTACAATAACGATGGCACTATTGACTATGATGGAGATCCTACTACAGGCAATGACATAGATATAATGTCAGGTATAGGAGATGTTCCTAAAGAAGATGGCACTATAGATCCTAGTGAAACTACTAAAGGAGCAGATGGTCTAACTAAAGCAGAAAGAAAAGCTTTAAACAAACTATATAAAGATGTTCCAAACTTAGCTATTGCGGCAGGTGTTGCTCAGTTAGGCCCTGCTATGTACGCTATGCTACATAAAGAAAAGGCGCAAAAGCTAATGGGAGCCCCTGGTAGGATTAAAGCTCCTAACCTAGATAGAGTAAGCTATAACGCAGAGCGTATGGCTAACGCTGCAGATAACAGAGCGTTAAATAGATTTATTGAAACTAGCGGAGGCGGGCCAGCTAACATTATAAGTAAGATGGCAGCTTACAGACGTAAGCAAACTGGGGATATGCAAATTGCTGCATCAGAAGCTAAAGCTAACACTCAGATTGCAAATGCTGAAGCTCAGATGGCTATGCAGGCAGATGTACAAAATGTTAGAAACAGAATGCAAGTAGACAGCATTAATACACAGCTTAAAGAGCGACAAAGAATTGCTGAAGAAAATCAGAAGATGATGGGACTTGATAGGTTAGCATCAGGAGTTGCTGGTTTAGCTGGAGATGTTATGAGCTATCAAGCAGAGCAGGCCTTAGCTAGATCTGCGGGCACTTTTGGAGTCTATGAAAGAAATAGAATACGCCAAATGCTGCTAGGCAAAATCAATAGAAGGACAGGTCAGCCGTATACCAATGAAGACATTGCTAAAATCTTTGGTATTAAAATTAACGAGCCTGTACCAACTAATAATACAGAAACCGAAGAAACAGAGTAATGAGAAGGTACCAACTAACCCCATATCAATCGGTTTATAGAGACCAAAACAGTGTTAAGATTAATGAGACACTGCGTCAAAGGTTTGAGGAAGCATTTAATGCGGATGACGCTATTGCTGGTGCTGTAGATCAAATGACAGTTGCTGACTTTGAAGGAGACCAAGCTTTAAAGATGCAGCTAGAAAGAGACACTAGAAATGCTTTGCAAGAAAGAGCAGCTCGTGGCGACTATGAAACAATGGGTATGGATGTAGCTAGAAGTGCTAGAGACTTCCAGACTAGGTACACTCCTTTAGAGCAGAACTATAAGAAGTTTGCTGCATATCAAGAGGCTTTAAAAGAGCTACAAAACTCTAAAATTGGA
>MDSZ01224469.1_pt1 | contig 14896 bp, 15 predicted proteins | sample 811201 | NCBI WGS metagenome assembly MDSZ01 (sample SAMN05326647, study PRJNA326480) | marine metagenome | isolation source: seawater | place: Indian Ocean: North | collected 2010
TCACACATTCGTATTTTTATTCAAGATTATAATACAAAAGAAGAGTTCAATTGGATAAAAAAAATGTCAAAGAAACAATGTCTCTTAAAATAAACTTAATAGAAGATAGAACATTAAGTAATAGAAAATTATATGACGAGAATAGCAATTTCCCAGATATATTAACTAGAGAATTGTGGAGAGAACTAGAAAGACCTTTTACGATTAATTTTGAATATTCACCAAGAGAAATTGAAATAAATTTACAATTAAATAATGATGTACTAAACGTATTGGCACCAAGAAGCAGACTCTTTAGCTCAACAACCTATATATTTGTTCTATGGATGATTGGATCTTCTCTCTTATTATTTGGCATTGCAGTTCTTTTCCTCAATGCTCAAGTAAGATCAGTAAGAAGATTAGCACGAGCTGCTGATAATTTCGGAAAAGGGAGAGATGTACCAAACTTTAAACCAGAGGGTGCATTAGAAGTTAGGCAGGCTGCAAAAGCATTCAATATTATGAGAGATAGAATAAAAAAACAAATAAATCAACGAACAGAAATGCTGGCTGGAGTTTCGCATGATCTTAGGACTCCATTATCGAGACTAAAATTACACTTAGAAATGTTAAGGGGAGTAGATAATAAAGAAATCGATGACCTCAAGGAAGATATTGATGAAATGCAAGGAATGCTTGATGCATATCTTTCCTTTGCGAGAGGAGAAAGTGAAGAAAAATTAGAAGAAGTAAATATTCATGATCTGTTAAATGATATGCATGAAAAGTTTTCATCAGATAATATAAATTTTGAGATATTTATTGAAAATATAAATAAACCAATAGCAATTAAAAAAATTGCATTAAAAAGATGTTTAAATAATTTAATTTTAAACGCAGGAAAATATTCAGATCGATTGATAGTTAATGTAAGATTAAACGGAAGAAACCTTGAAATAAATATCGATGATGATGGGCCAGGAATACCAGAAGAAGAGAGGGACAATGTATTCAAGCCTTTTTATAGATTAGATCCCTCTAGGAATTTGAATACTGGAGGTGTAGGCCTAGGACTCACAATCGCTCGCGACATTGCAAGAAGCCTTGGAGGTGATGTTATATTAAATAATGGCAAACTAGGTGGCTTAAGAGCAACAATTAGACTTCCAATTTAAAATTTTTATTTTCCAAGCTCAATTGACCTTTCTTTTGCTTTTCTGATGGCATTTGTCATTAACTTCTTAAATACATTATTTTTTTCAAGTATCTTTAAGGCTGCCTCAGTTGTACCACCTTTACTTGTAACATTCTCTCTCAACTCAATAGAAGAGGTATTTTTTTGCACTAATAGAGACCCAGATCCATAAATGGTTAATCTTGCCAACTTTTCAGATAAATCGCTAGGAAGACCAAGTTCAACACCAGCCTCGGCCATTGCTTGACTAAGATAGAAAACGTATGCAGGGCCGCTTCCAGAGAGGGCTGTAACAGCATCCATGCTATCTTCGGAAGTTATCCACTCACAAGACCCAACTGTTTTCATTAACTCTTCACAAATCTTCTTTTCTGAAGAACTAACATCCGTACCTGCAAAAATTACACTTACACCTTTACCAATTGCGGCAGGCGTATTTGGCATAGCTCTCACCACTTTAGCACTATTACCCAAAAGTCCTTTTAATGAAAATGTAGTAACACCCCCCATTATCGAGAGAAATAATGTTTTCTTTTCAACATAACTTGCATAAAGAGGAAGTAAAGTTTTAGAAATCTGGGGCTTAATTGCAAATACAATTATATTTGGTGAAAAACTTTTAGGTAGCTCTGAAAGACTACTGCAAATTGAAATTTTTGAATTGTGAAGTTCGTTTCTTATCTTATCATGGTCTTCAATTTCTATTACCTGAAGATTATCAATTTGCAAACCATCATTTAACCATCCATTAATGAGTGCCTTTCCCATCTTACCGCACCCAACAATTAATATATTTTCTTGAACCATATTTCTATTAGAATTCAAATAAGCTGATTAATTTCACAATAAATTTTAAGCTTGACCATGGGTCTCAATTATCGAACGAGATAAAGCATTATCAACAGTTTTACCTCCCCAAATAACAAACTGGAAGGCTGGGTAATACTGATTGCACTCCCTTATTGCAATATTAATAATATTTCTCAAATGTGATGAATCTAATTCGTCCGGATTGCAATTAATTGTATGCCTAAACATTGGAATACCTTCCTCAATCCAGACTGCAAAATGTCCTATCCAAAGTCTTTCATTTAATTTAGCTACCAACTCATATACTTTAGTAATTATTTCTGGTTGCACACGCATATCTAAGGCGCAAGAAAAGTGCAAAGCATTTAAATTCTCAGACCATGAAAAAAATAAACCAAAGTCACACCAACTGCCTGGGACTTCGACAGCCATCTCTTTGTCGCTTCTCCTGTCAAAACACCAATTATTGGGTGAAAGTATATCCTCAACTTGATCAATTGGATTAAATGCGTTGCTTTTATGGGATGATATACTAATTGGCATAATTGTAACTCTTTAGCGTTAAAAGTAATAATCAAGATATAGTAGGTTTAGCTTATGAGCAATACTAAATATTAGCTTTTCTGCCGAGTCGCTAAACAGTTGTCAAAAATTAATTTTTAGCTGCAATTAGGTATATTATTGAAAAACTGCGATTTTTATGTAACTTCTATGTTTTCTTTTGTGAAGATTTTGGTTTTTTTTGATTAGGTACAGATTTATTCGGATTTTTATTATCGCTATCAAATTCTTTGAGCTTTTTCTTAAGTATAATCTGTTCTCTTTGCATATTGGATAACATATCTTTAACAACATCAAATTCTTCTCTTGTGACCAAATTTTGTCGATTTATAAACTTTTCAACCCTTTGTTTAACAAGGTTTTCAACCTCTTCCTTCAACCCACCAATGGCGCTCAATGCTCCGCCAGCAACTTTCGCAACATCATCGAGAAATTGATTCTTCTTTTTCATATTTTCTCACATTTTTATAAACATTTTAAATATTTGTCTGTATTTATAGATATATATTAAATAAAAATAATATTTAAGAATAAATTTTATTCATTTATTAAAAACAACATCATGACTTTTCCAATTATTGACCCCGTACTCATAGAAATTGGCCCGTTTGCCGTACGTTGGTACGCGCTAGCCTATATTTTTGGAATCTTTGGTGGTGTTTTATACATGAAGTATTTAAACAAAGCTTCTTTAACAATTATTTCCTCAAAACAATTAGATGACTTCCTTATATGGGTTTTACTTGGAGTCATAATTGGAGGAAGGCTTGGGTATGTAATTTTCTATAACCCCATTTTTTATATAAATAACCCTTATGAGATAGTTATGACTTGGAAGGGAGGAATGTCATTTCACGGTGGATTAATTGGTGTTAGCTTGGTCATTATTCTCTATTCCCTTAAATTAAAAATAAACAAATGGTTTTTGTCAGATCTTGTAAGTTGTGCAGTCCCAATAGGTATTTTCCTTGGTAGAATAGCTAATTTTATAAATGGTGAATTGTACGGTCGTGTTGCTTTAAATATTAAATGGGCAATAGTATTTCCAAATGCAGGACCGTTACCTCGTCATCCAAGTCAGTTGTATGAGGCAACTTTAGAAGGAATTTTATTGTTTTTAATTATGTATTTATTTTGGAAGAACAAAGAGATACGCAGTAATCATGGTTTTCTTACCGGAATATTTTGTATTTTATATGCTCTGTTTAGAAGTTTTTGCGAATACTTTAGGGAACCAGATCCTCATCTGGGTTTCTTATTTTATGAACTTACTATGGGGCAATTGTTATCTACATTACTTTTATTGTTTGGCTGTTTCGTAATTTATAGAACTTTATGCAAAAAATGAATCAAACATCACAATTTCTAAAAGAAATAATATCTAAGGATGGAGCAATATCTCTAGAAAAATTTACAGAAATATGTATTAGGGATTATTATTCAAAAAAAGATGTTATCGGTCAGAAGGGTGATTTTGTTACGGCCCCAGAAATATCTCAAGTCTTTGGCGAACTTATTGGATTATGGTGTATAACCTCTTGGGAAAAGCTAGGGCATCCAAATGATTTTTGCTTAATTGAATTTGGACCCGGCAATGGCACTTTAATGCTAGATGCTTTGAGGGCAATTGAGGCTATTTCCCCAAGATTTATAGAATCAGTTTCTATTATACTTATCGAGACAAGTTTATCGCTTTCCAAAAGACAAAAATCTATCCTCGATAAATATAAAGCAATCTGGTTGGATGATTATACCCTTATCCCTAAAAAACCAACAATAATCTTTGGTAATGAGTTTCTTGATACTTTACCCATCAAACAATTTATAAAGCTCAAAAACAGTTGGTATGAAAGATTAGTTACTTTTGAGAAAGATCAATTTTCTTTTATATTAAGTAAAAGTCCTTCTAATTGCGATCAAATAGATTTATTAAATTCAAAGGAAAAAAGTATTTTTGAATACTCTTATCAATTAATAAAATTAACAGAGTTTATTGCAAATCATTTCCTATCTATTTCAGGAATTGCTTTATTCATTGATTACGGATACTACCAAGATAATAATGGGGACTCACTTCAAGCTATAAGTAAACATAATTTTGTGAATATTCTTGAAAACCCTGGAAACAATGATTTGACAGCACATGTAAACTTTTTGACAATTAAAAAATTTGTATTAAAAAATGGAAACAATTTTTTTGGTCCGGTTGAACAAGGTGAATGGCTAACTAGACTTGGTATTCATCATAGGATTCAGAAATTAATACAGAATAACCCCCATATTCCGCCTTATAATTTTATGAGCGACCTAAATAGACTAACTAACCCTGAACATATGGGGAGTTTATTTAAAGTCATATCTTTCAGCTCACCAAATATTAGAAAATTAGAGGGCTTTTAGTTTAGTATCCGCCATGAATAATTACTCAAAAATAAAAGAAAACTCAATTGCAGTTACCTTTTTTACAAAAAATGGTGGTTATTCATCAGGTATTTATTCATCTCTTAACTGTAGCTTTAATTCTCGTGATAAATATGAAAATATAATTAAAAATAGGGAAAAATGCGCAAATGAAATGAATATTGATCCAAAAAGATTAATTACAACCAATCAAGTACATGGAAACAAAATTATAACAGTTACCACACCATGGAATTATGATGAAGCACCAACGGCTGATGGAATGGTGACAAAAGAAAATAATATAGCATTATCAATCTTGACGGCTGATTGTGCACCAGTACTTTTTGCAGACCATAAAAATAAGGTCATTGGAGCCTCTCATGCAGGATGGAAAGGAGCTTCATCGGGTGTGTTAGAAAATACTCTTGACGCAATGGTAGGACTAGGCGCTAATATTTCATCTATTAAAGCATATATGGGTCCATGTATAGGAAGGGATTCCTATGAAGTTAATCAAGATTTCTCACTGAAGTTTGTTGATGCAAATCCTGGAGATAAAGCCTTTTTTCAAAAAACTCAAAAAAATAGAAAGCTTAAATTTGACCTCACAGGCTTTATAGTCTCAAGATTAAAACAAAAAGGTGTAATAAATATAACGCTTAGAGATAAAGATACTTTTTTATTGAAAGAAGATTATTTTAGTTACAGAAGGGCAGTCCATAATGGCAGAAATGACTATGGAAGACAGATGTCCTCTATTATTTTAATAAATTAGAATATACTATTATACATGTTACTTCTAAGGTAATAATATGAATTATATACTAAATATTAACATTAGAATTGGAGTTAGCTTAAAATGAAAGTTTTGGCAGGAAATGCCAATGTCCCCTTAGCAAAAAAAATTGCAGATTATCTAAAGATTAAACTTACAAAGGCATCAATTAGAAGATTCTCTGATAATGAAATCTTTGTAGAAATTGAGGAAAATGTTCGGGGTGAAGATATGTTTGTCATTCAACCCACTTCATATCCTGCAAATGATAATCTAATGGAACTATTAGTAACTCTTGATGCACTTCGAAGAGCATCTGCAGAGAGAATTACCGCAGTTGTACCTTATTATGGATATGCAAGGCAGGACAGAAAAACCGCACCAAGAACACCAATAACTGCGAAGTTAATAGCAAACCTTATTACGCAAGCAGGGGCTAATAGAGTCCTTACTGTGGACCTTCACTCAGGACAAATACAAGGTTTTTTTGACATTCCTCTTGATAACCTTTTCACAGAGCCGGTATTCACAGAGGATATAAGAAATCGTTTTGGTCCAAACGCACCTCCGACTATTGTTTCCCCTGATGTTGGAGGCGTTGTTAGAGCAAGGGCTGTTGCCAAGAGACTCGGGAGTGACTTAGCCATTATTGATAAGAGGAGGGAAAGAGCGGGTGTATCAGAGGTAATGAACGTGATTGGTGAAATCAATGATAAAGATTGCCTATTAATTGATGACATAATTGATTCAGCAGGAACAATTACAAATGCGGCTAGAGCATTGATTAATAGTGGAGCTAGGTCTGTTACAGCTTATGTTACCCATGGAGTACTTTCTGGTAACGCTCTTGATAAAATAACAAACTCCCCTCTTAAAGAATTAGTCATAACCGATAGCATTCAAGCAACTAGCTCTATTTCTAAGGAGAAAAAAATAAGAGAAATATCAATAGCTCCGCTGATTGCAGAAGCAGTCAGTAGGATTAGTTTAGAAACATCAGTTTCCAGTCTTTTTGATTAAGTCATAGAACGAAATGCTTGAGCAAAAGAAAGAATCACTGTATTACCAAGCTATGAATGTCTCTTGTTGAGACAAAACCTTTTAAGTTCAACAATTTTCAGGATTTTGTTACCTGTTGGAGATAAGATATGACAGAAATGAACTCAATCTCAGTCAATCCTAGAGATTTATCCGGGAAAGGCTCGGCAAGAGCAATTCGTAGAGAAGGACTAATTCCAGGAATAATTTATGGCGATGACCAAGAGCCTATTCTAATTTCTATGGATCCCAGAAAACTAATTTCTGAAATGGGAAAACCTGGTTTTGCTAGTAAAATATTCGAAATACAGGTTAAGGATAAAAAATACAGAGCAATGGCCCAAGACATTCAAATGCATGACATTAATGACCAACCAATACATGTTGATTTTAGAAAAATTACCAGCTCTACAATAGTAACTGTTAGTATCGAAGTTAAATTCATAAATGATGAACTCTCCCCAGGACTTAAAAAAGGTGGGGTGTTAAATACTGTCAGGCACGAAATTGAAGTTAAAGGTAAGCCAGATAATTTACCTCCGTTTTTTGAGATAAATCTAGAAGGAACAGAAATTGGAGACTCGGTCCATATCAGTGCAGTCGACCTGCCAGATGGTGTCTCTCCAACAATAACTGATAGAGATTTCACAATCTGTACAATTGCACCTCCAACTGTTGTGCAAACAGAAGAAGAAGAAGCTACAGATGAAGATAGTGAGGAAGAAGCAGAACAAAAAGAAGCTGGTGAGGATACTAAAGAAGAGAATAAAGATTAAAACAATATAATCCTAATTAATTATATATTTTTAATTTCCAAGAGAAAAATTAATGAAGCTCTTCATTGGACTAGGCAATCCTGGTCAATCTTATGAAAAAAATCGACATAACTTTGGATTTACAGTAATTGATAAGATCGCTGAAAATTATTCTTTAGGGGGATGGAGAGATAAATTTAGAGGAAGCATTTGTGATTGTATAATTGCAAATAAGAAAGTTATGCTCTTAAAACCAAGTAATTATATGAATAATTCTGGTTACTCAACTTCTGAACTAATTAACTTTTATAAAATTCCACTAAACAATGTTTTTATTTTTTTTGATGATATAGAACTCTCACCTGGTAAAATTAGAGTAAAACTTGGAGGCGGACATGCCGGTCACAACGGTATTCGTGACATAATCCAAAAAATTGGCGGCGATTTTTGGAAAGTAAGACTTGGAATTGGTCATCCTGGTTCAAAACAAGATGTCGGAAACTATGTATTAGGTAATTTCTCAAATTCTGATCAAAGGTGGATTAATTTAATCATAAGTGAAGTCGTAGATAACTTAAGCCTTTTAGTAAATAATGATATAAATAATTTTATGAACATAATATCCATTTCAATGAATAAAATAGAATTACCTCTTTCACCGCGAGATATAAAACATAATCAAGAGAAAAGTTAATGGGTTTTAAATGTGGAATTGTTGGATTGCCCAACGTTGGAAAATCAACTCTTTTCAATGCACTCACAGCAACATCTATAGCACAAGCAGATAATTTCCCTTTCTGCACAATAGAACCAAATTTTGGTCGAGTATTTGTTCCAGACAATAGGCTTAATGAAATTAGTTTAATATCAGAATCTGAGGTTACGATACCTACTCACCTTGAGTTTGTTGACATAGCAGGTCTAGTTAAAGGCGCAAGTACAGGTGAAGGGCTTGGGAATCAGTTTTTATCAAATATACGAAATGTTGATGCAATAATACATGTTTTAAGATGTTTTGATGACGAAAATATCACTCATGTTAATAGCAAAGTAGATCCAGTGTTTGACTCAGAGATAATAGAGACTGAATTACTTATTTCAGACCTTAATATGATTGAAAATATAAGTAATAATCTTAAAAAAAAGTCAAAATCGAGTGATACAAATATAAAAAAAAATATTTCTATTTTGGAACATATACTAGATATATTAGGGCAAGGACTACCTGCAAGAAACATTCAGTATGATGATGATTATGAAAAGTTGTATTTTAATTCATTACAACTCCTCACTAATAAACCTATAATCTACTTAAGCAACGTAGAAGAAGAAAATGCCGACCAAGGAAATAAATATTCGGCTCAAATTGATAAAAAATCAAATGAAGAGAATACAAAAAATATTATAGTTTCTGCATCCATCGAAGCTGAGATTTCTCAGCTCGAAAATATAGAAGAGCGTATTGAATTCCTTAAATCAATCGGCCTTAATGAAACTGGACTCTCTAAACTAATAAAAGGTGGGTATGAGATACTTGACCTAATAACATTTTTTACCTCAGGGCCTAAAGAGTCCAGGGCTTGGACGATTACGAAAGGAACTAAGGCTCCTGACGCAGCAGGCGTTATTCATACAGACTTTAAAAAGGGATTTATTCGTGCAGAAAAAATTAGCTTTAGTGATTTCAAAAAATTAGGCGGAGAAAAGCTATCCAAAGAGGCAGGAAAAATGAGCCAAGAAGGAAAAGAGTACACAGTAGAAGATGGTGATATTTTGCATTTCTTATTTAACGTATAGCAAACAAAGACTTATTCATTACGAAGAAAAATATTTGGCTTATAAGAGAGAGCATTCCACATACCCATTAAACCAATAAATATAATAATACTCATAGTAAATAAAACTGTTATCAACACTTGAAATATAAAAAACTCTGGCTCAATATTCATTATGAAATTTAAAAAGAGAAATGAACAAATATTACCTATAAAGAAAGAAATAATTCCTACTGCTAGACCAAGCAATGTATACTCTAAGAAGAATAATGATAAAATTTGCAATCTTTTAGCCCCTAGCACTTTTAACAAAACAGTTTCATAAAGTTTTCTTACATTACCAGCCATTATTGCTGAGATTAAGACTAATATCCCAGATATAACTGCTATAACCAATGGCACTCTAACTGCAACAAGAAGAGTTTCTAAAACTTCTTTTATGACATCTACCACTTTTCTAACTTGTATGATCGTTACGTTTGGAATTTTACTTACTATTTCTCTTTCAATATTTCTCTCAGAAAGGGATGTTAAATTTATTGTACCCATTAAACTTCCGGGGATTCCCTCTAACGAGTTTGGCGAAAAAATTATACTAAAATTCATTCCACCTGACTGCCATTCTACATTTCTTGAGTTATAAATTTCCCCAATAATCTTTCTACCTAAGATATTTACACCAATAGTATCTCCAATATTAAGGTCAAGTCCATCCATTATCCGCTGGTCAATAGAAACTAGATTTTCTCCAGAGTGATTTTCCTCCCACCATTCACCCTCAATTATATTTGCACCTAAAGGAATAACACCTGATTGAGAAATGCCTCTTTCACCTCTAAATATCCATTCAATATCCTTAGGCGGATTAAGGCTCGAAGCTGGAGATCCATTAACTTCAACTAACCTACCCCTTATTATTTTAGCAATTCTAACATCTGAGATATTTTTATTATCATTGATTATTTTTTCAAATTCCTCTCTTTGATGAGACTGGAGATCAATGAAAAACAAACTTGGTGCTCTTTTAGGAATATTATTTGAAATTTGTGATGATATATTGAGTTCCACCTGCAAGATACAAACCACGACTGTTAACGCAATACCCAGAGATAATATGATCTGTGTAGTTATATTATAAGGTCTCCATAAATTTGAAATTGCCATACGAGTGATAGGCATAGAAGAAAGAGAACTATCAAATTTACCAGATACTATTTTAACGAGGTAAATAAGAAATTTAGAAATAAAATAGAAGAAAATAAATACGAATAGTACTCCACTAATAAAATAAAAGGTAAGTAAAAACTTGTTAGTAACAAATAAAATTAGCAAAAATGTTATTATTCCAAGAATAATAAAAACCAATAAGTATTTTTTAATATCTTTGAAAAAATCAAAATTAGCTTTTGGTCTAAATAACTGAGCAGTTGTAATATCATTTGCTTGTAACAACGGAAGAATAAAAAACAGTAATGATATTATTAAAACCAATAAACTTATTTTAAATAGAAAAAGAAAATCAAGTCCAATAAAACTTTTAAATGGGAGAATATCCTCTAGAAAAAACTCAACAATAAAAGGAACTAGTGCTCCAAGTGTAATACCTAGAATAATTCCTAATATTGTTAGGATTGAGAACTGTAAAAAATATACCCAAAATATAAAATTCTTTTCACACCCAAAGGATTTCAATATTGCTATTGTTTTTAATCTATCAAGTAAATATGTCTTTGATGTATTTGCAACACCAACACCACTAATAAGTATAATTGATAAGCTAAGCAAAGTTAAATAAATTAGTATATTATCAAAAAAAAGTTTAAGTGTATTGTTAGAATTACTTGCTGTCTTAAATCTAATATTAGGAAATTTTTCCTTTAAATCTAATTCCACCTTTTGTGCAAGATAATCTTCAAATAACCCAATATTATAAACATGTGTAACCAAGCTTCCAGGTTGAATCAATTGAGTTAAATTAATAGCTTCTTGAGAAATGATCACCTTGGAAGAAGCTGAAAATATATTTAAGGCCCTATCAGGCTCTTTCTCAATAAATCCCCTTACCTCAAAATTTATATCTCCTATCTTTATCTGATCAGCTAAACTTAAAGACAGCCGGTCTTTAAGAGACCAGTCAATAACAGCTCCCCATTTATTATTCCTTAATCCTAAAAGTCCGTAGGAATACGTACCACTAGATATATTAAGTTTGCCATATATGGGATAGAGATTATCTACAGCTTTTAAATCTATAAGACTTGTCTGTAAAAATTCATTATCATCTTTGATATTTCTAGCCATCGATCTCATCACAATCTGATTACTTACTTGACCATAAGACTCAAAGACTTTTCTATCATCTTCCGTAATTGGATTATAAGTTTTTCTACCTTGTATATCTCCACCCAAAAGCTTTTGGGCATCTTGATTAATTGCATACCTTATTGAATTGTTAATTGAACTTACACCAGCAATTGATGCAACTCCAAGCGTAATACAAATAATAAAAATTTTAAATCCGTTAAAACCGGACTTTAACTCTTTTAATGCGAATTTGAGAGATAAAGGAAAATCTAACACGTATATCTACCTATCTATTTTCACTTTTTATATCATCTATTACGCGACCGTCTTCCAAAGTTATAATACGGTCACAATTTTTTGCTATTTCAGGATTATGTGTAACTAACAAAAGAGTAGACATATTTTTTTTATTGAGTTCAAATAAGAGTTTAACAATATGTTTGCTATTTTCATTGTCTAAATTACCAGTAGGTTCATCAGCAAGAAGGATCTTGGGCCTAACGGAAAATGACCTTGCCAATGCAACCCTTTGTTGCTCACCTCCTGAGAGCTGACTTGGGTAGTGATTAGCTCTATGACTCAAGCCTACGTTTTTTATTGCTTCGTTTGCAATCGTTAATGAATTTTTTACCTTAGCAAAATCTAGGGGTATCAAAATATTTTCTAAAGCTGTCATAGTGGGGATCAAATGAAATGACTGAAATACTATACCAATGTTATTTCTTCTATAAACACTCAGTTGATCCTCATTCATGGAGGATATATCTTTCTTATTAACAAGAATTTTTCCTGAAGTTAACCTCTCAATACCCGACATAACCATCAGCAAAGAAGTTTTCCCTGAGCCAGATGGACCCACTATTGCTACTGATGTACCTTCGTATATTGATAGACTCAGGCTATGCAAAATATTAACATTACCTGAAGGCCCTTTTAGTGATAGACTAACATCTATTAACTCAATTGATTTATGAAAACTATCACCTAGAGTATTATTATTCATGAAAAAAAGCCCGTACAAAAAACAGTTATATTTTTCTTATTTTATCGTATTTATTTTTGGGATATTAATTCCTAATAATATTACTGCAACAAATATTTATGAAAATAAAAACTCAAACAGCACATTAACTAACGATTACAATAAAAGAAAAATTCTGATTTTAGGCGATAGCTTAACAGCTGGATACGGTTTAGAAGACATAAACGACTCTTTCCCATCAAAATTAGAAAAAAAACTTATTAGCCTTAACTACAAAGTGGAAATTATTAATGCTGGAATCTCAGGGGATACAACGACTGGAGGCTTGTCCAGGCTTGAGTGGTCATTAGACGATAGGCCTGATGCAGTAATTATAGAACTGGGAGGAAATGACGGATTAAGAGCTATTAGTCCAACACTCACTTATCAGAATTTAGAGAAAATAATTAAAGTGCTTGAAGAAAGGCAAATTCCAATCTTACTTACTGGGATGATGGCTCCCCCAAACCTGGGAAAGGAATACATAGAAAGATTCTATAACAACTATAAAAGATTAGCATCCTCATATGATGTAGTTTTCTATCCATTTTTCCTAGAAGGAGTTGCTGGCGAAGAGGCCTTAAACCAGCCTGACCTAATACACCCCAACCCAAGAGGAGTAGATGTTATAGTCGAGAATATTCTTCCTTTTGTAGAAAAATTAATTAAACGTATTGGTATAAAACAAAAGTAAAATATTTTTTCTACTTACTAAGGTCCATCCATATTCTGCGCTTGAGGAAATAGGCCAAAAGGGTAAAAATAAAAGTAAATATGATAACCCTTATACCTGTCCTCTTTCTAACCTCCAAAGTAGGTTCTGCCGCCCAGTGAAGAAAAGCGGTAACATCTAGAGCCATCTGAGACTTTGAAGATATTGTACCATCAGCATACTCGATCAACTCATCGTAAAGTTGCTGAGGCATCGCAATTTGGTTACCTTCATAAAACTTATTGTAATACATCCCATCCATCAACTGTCCCTCAAACTCAGGGGGAGGCTCAACGTACCCTACCATTAGATTATAAATATAGTCTGGACCACCTGCCCTTGCTTTGGTAATTAAGGATAAATCTGGCGGCAAAGCACCGTTATTGGATGCTCTGGCAAACTGATCATTAGGATATGGGTTAGGGATTCTATCAGCAGGTATGGCTGGACGATCATAAATATCACCTTGATCGTCACAACATTCTTCTACAGTATACTCAGATGCAAGGAACTTAACTTGATCTTCACTATATCCTAAAGCTTGAAGATTCCTAAAAGCTATGTAATCAATTCCATGGCATGATGCACACACTTCTCTGTAAACTTGAAAGCCTCTTTGTAATTGCTGGCGATCAAATTTCCCAAAAAAACCATCAAATGTCCATTCTTGATGTTCCAATTCGACATTAGAACCTGCTGCAAGAGAGTCATTGTTCAAAAAACAGTTGGAACCTGAGACAAATAAACAGAAAAAAACAAACCAAAAATATTTCATAAGCCTACTCCGCTGGCTGTGTTGTTACCGGTTGGCTCAAGCTAACGGGAAGCGGCCTCGGTGTTTCTATCCAGCCTACAATAGGCAAGAAGATTAGGAAATGAAGAAAATACCAAGTTGTACCTAACCTACTAAGAATTAAAGGAAGGCCCTCAGCCGGCTGTCCTCCACACCAGGTTAATAAAATACAGTCAACTATCAAAACCCAAAAAAGAACTTTGTATATAGGACGAAATGTTGCAGATCGAATCTTCGAAGTGTCTAACCAGGGTAAAGCAAATAACAAAAAAATAGAACCAAACATCATCAATACGCCGATTAGTTTATCGTCTATAGACCTCAAAATGGCATAAAACATTAAAAAATACCACTCAGGTACTATATGAGCGGGAGTTGATAAGGGATTAGCTGGTATATAATTATCTGGATGACCTAATGCATTAGGATACCAAAAAACAACGGTAAAGAAGAATAAAAGAAACACTCCCAAACCAAATAAATCTTTTACAGTATAATATGGGTGGAAAGGGATCTTATCCTTTGCTGAGGCCTCAATACCCGTTGGGTTATTTGAACCCGATACGTGCAAAGCCCAAATATGAAGAATTACTATACCAGCAATTAGGAATGGAAGAAGATAGTGAAGTGCAAAAAACTTATTTAAAGTTGGATTGCCAACCGAAAAACCTCCCCAAAGGAAAGTTACAATTTCATCCCCAATAATAGGAATTGCAGAAAAAAGATTTGTGATTACTGTTGCACCCCAAAAACTCATCTGACCCCAAGGCAA
>MDSZ01163168.1_pt1 | contig 14894 bp, 8 predicted proteins | sample 811201 | NCBI WGS metagenome assembly MDSZ01 (sample SAMN05326647, study PRJNA326480) | marine metagenome | isolation source: seawater | place: Indian Ocean: North | collected 2010
GAGGGATGAAGGGTGGAATTTAGTAGCAACAGGCATCACTCATCAGGAAGAAGGGATCGATGGATTGGGATGGGTTTCTGAACAAGAGAAGAGGAAATTACTCGAGGAAAGTGCCATATTGCTTGTACCATCTGCCTTTGAAGGTCAACCAATGGCCATTCTTGAAGGGTTAGCAGCAGGTTGTAGAGTCATTACATCTGAAAATGTAACTGGATTTGAAAACTGTTCCGAGAAATTGCCTTTAGACACAACAAAATGGAAAAATAACATTACAAATGTTGACCATCCTCAGAAGATTTGGGAATCATTAAAATCACATCATTTAGTTAATGTTAACACAAAAATCGGTGCGCTTTACCATTTATTCAGAAAATGATTGCACGATTTAATCTCACAATATAAATTAGGTATTCAGGATTCACAGCCAGTTTTTATTATCTCACTTAAATAATGAATAAATTTCCGTGCACTCTTTTTTGTAATCTTTAATATTTGAATATGCTTCTAGATACTTTTTTCCAAATCTTTTTTGCCAAGCATCTTTCCATAACCAATGATTTCCAGGATGAAATGTAAATTCACCAAAATAAATTCCGTTTGGAGATTCATATAAATCGATTCTCACAAATGGAATAGGTATCGCTAGTGATAGTTTTTTTACAATTGTCAGCATTTCCTCTGCGCGCTTCGGTATTGGTAATTCGTGGTTTATGTTAGATTCATTTAGTGGGTTGTTGATTTCCTTCCAATTGCGGTCATAAAATTTGAATTGCCAATCTTGTGTATTTGGGCCTTGGTTCACATCTCTTTGCATTATTACTTCAACTTCACCTCGAAAAACATGGAACTTATAATCAAATGGAATTACATAATTTGGATTTGCTTCATACAAGAGTTCCTCTATGAGAATACTTCCTGACCCTACTTGATGCTCATCACTGAATGCTTTCTGCAGGTCTTTCCATGAATATTCCTTTTTTCTTAATATGTCATAAAAAGAGTCTTCAATGTTTTCTAAGAGAAATACACCTTTGTTCGTATGACCCCAAATTGGTTTTAAGACAAAGTTACTTGGCAAATCCTGTTTTTGAATTGCATCAAAATTAGAAAATAACGCAATATGTTTTGGGAATTTTAAATCAAATGATTTGCAAAACTTTTTTGCTTCATATTTATTATCAAGTAATGCAACTACCTTTTTTCGTGGATCATCGCTTGCGGTTTTTAGATATTCGATGCTATTTTTAATCACTTGCGTAAAAGTTGCGTCATTATGAGTTTTTCCAGATAAGTAAAATTTACTACCCTTTTTTTCAAGAGACTTGGTATTGTCTTGCTTGTGAAATACAACATGTTGAAAATTAGAAAGAGAAAATGAAAATATTTCCTTTTGCTTGAAGTATGAAGACGGATATATATGGACTTCTTTGCTCATTTTTGCCGCTGCAATACTAACATGGGCTCTGTTCGTATGCACGATGGAATATTGCGAGATAATATCCAACAACTCTTTCCATTGACTATCAGGTCCCGCAGAAATGTCTTGGTTTCCGATAGGTAACTGAATTTCAGAGCTTTCCTTATCATCCCGGAAAGCGTGTAATACACCTGTACCTCTTTTAATCCATTTTGAGTAATCGAATTCAAGTGCTGTGTCATGGTCCAAGAATAAACGATGCTTCGGAAGTATGGATGACAAATCTTCGAAACTCTTGCGCTCTCTACAAAATACAGAAACATGTTCGGGCAATTGTTCCAAGAACTTCTTGACTGGGCCACAAGAAATGTCGAATGAGGAGGGTAGTATGAAAGCACTGGAGTATTTCTTGACGATTTCTGGCACGATTTCTACCATAAGGTTGTATGCACTACTAAATCCACCACTACCTAAAATCAACAATATTTTGCTATCTATTGGTTGATCATCAAACTCTTCAATAACATTATTATAACGATATGGTAGGATGTTATATTTCAATCCAAATTTCCTGAACAATTTGAAAGCTCCTTGGTAGATTAATCCGTCCCCTCGATTTCCACCTGGTATGAATACGTCTACAGATTCACCAGTTGATGCAAATTGTTGAATCAATTTTTTCAAATCAGAGGATTCCTCATTGATTTTGCTCACTGAATATGGGCTACTGGTAGAAAGGAAATACGCTTGATAGTCATGCATTTCTTCAATCGAGAAATCACTCACAGTAATTTTTGATATTGGGCCCCAATTCCAGTCTTCACAATCGGTTAATACCTTCAAACCTAATTCAAGTTCAAGTATTCCAGATTCGGGCCTATGTGGAATAATCAGCGAGACTACATTCTCTTGATTGAAAAAACCAACTTTTTCATGAAATATTTCTTTTTGATTTATGCATAATGAATACGCCATCCTGCCAGCATATTCTAAGCCTCGATAATGAGACCTTACACTAAATCGAAGTAGAACCCCTTCCAAAAAACTGCTTGGAATCGTTAGAGATAATTGGAAATTAAGGTGGTCTCCTTTTTGTGGAGCTCTGGATTTTAGATTAAAGGTGGTTCGTCCAGGAGTATATTCTGCATCATAGGGGACCTCTAATGATGATTCGCTAAGGTTTTTACTGCTTATGACCGCCTTTTCATGGGAAAAGTATACTCGGTTTTTGTTCTGTTCTTGTAAATATTTCTTGTATGATTTTGTATTCCAGACATTGGAATGTAGGAGATCTTTTTCCTTTCCTGATTCGGTCAATTGTCCTATTGTTGTGACAAGGTCATGCTTTAGATTATAGGAGATCATACCGTCAAGTACATCCTGAATCATGACATCGATGGGAGCATAAATTCCTGTTTGAGCGAAAATATCTAGCAATTTTTTAACTCCTGAAAGACTAATGATGTAACCAACCGTTCCCCAAGTAGGTATTCGGTTCAATAATTGCATCTTCCCAGGTATTTCTTTACGGTTTTTTACATGACTGTGTTGTGGATGTGTAAACAAATTTACAAAATCCCATGTTTGTGACAACTCTTTTTCTAAATGCTGAAGATTAGTGACATAATCTTCAACCAGTAAAGCATCATCCTCAAATATGATGCAAGATTTTATACCCGATTTTTTGATATTTTCCCATATTTTGAGATGGGAGAGTGCACATCCAACTTGACCTATTGTCGCATAGTGGGCAAAATCTGGAGTCAATTTTAGATTTAAGGATTCCAACTCTTTTTCGATATCATCTTTGCTTCCATCTACCGCAGAAAAAATCTCTGCATGACCCTCTTCTATTAGATTTGAAAATTCAGAATGGACATGCTTAACCCTCTTTTCATCTTGTTCCAACAATATTATCTTATGTTGTATCAGATGAATACCTCCGATGTAGATAGGCCTGAACTAATTTTTTTTGCATTCTTCAACAATTCATCATCATCTGGCTGCCATGTATGTTTTGTTTTGTCAGCAGATCTCCAATAAATAAAATTATACGGGTCTGTTGCGAAGATTTTCAATCCAGATTTTAGACAATCTTTCAAGAAATTAGTGTCTTCACCTCTACTGCGTTCTTGAAATCTGATGCTATCGAATACCTTTCTTTTGGCGATTATTGTTGGCCCTAGTATCAATTGTTGATACCTAAATGCCTTATTTTCAAATCTAGTATACAGTGAGTTTGTACCCTCATGAAACATGAAGGATTCTAGTTTACCAACCACACTTGCTGATGAATATTTGAAACCTAATAGCGAATCACTCAAATATTCAGGACCGTATAAATCGTCGTCGTCCCACTTTGCGATATACTCTCCATGAGATAGGTTTACTCCTCTGTTAAACAATGCTCCTAATATTTCTTTTTCCGAAGCTCTATGAAGCATTATATCTTCCCTTTTATCGATTTTGTCTGAGATATTTTGAAAGATTGCATCATCTGCTTCCAAAAGTATAATCAATTCTTTATTCGCATATGTTTGTAAGTCAAATTTTTGGATTACATCATCGATTAGATGAGGCCTATTTGATACACAAATGCAAGAAACTAACAGGGATTCATGATTAGCATAATTGATGCCGCTAACAGAAAAAATTTCTTTTAATCGATGGAAATATGTGTGATTATTCATCACCTCACGATAGCCTCGCTGTGCAATCGATTTTCTTGCAAAATCATCTGATAACAAATTATTGATTGTCTCACTTGCAATTTGATGATCATCCACGACAACAAGACAATCTCCCAACATTTCCTCCATCCCGCGTGATGGACTGGAAACAAGGGTTGATGCCGATGCTAATACTTCAAAGACTCGACGAGAAAACATCGTGGGTGAATCACTAACAGAATTAACATTCAAAAATATTTTATAAACCCTATAAGCCATACAGGTCTCTTTATAAGATAGAGAGCCCTTGATAAAGTCATTATATTCTTCTGGAAATTTGTTTCTATTATCAGTTCCATAAAATCTATCAAAAATGTGCAAACCATGGCTAGACGCTGCATCAAGCAACAACTTAGTGTCCCTTTTTCTATTGCCATGTTCCCTAATGTACCATGATCCTGCGAATCCAACATCATGCGAAGGTAAATTATTTCTGATGGGGTTATGTATTATTGGTTGAGCTGCAAAAGGTAATGAATAGACATTGTCATGACCACACTCGTCTATGTATTTTGGTATCTGACCGGAATCGCTTGTAAAAATATAATCGAATTGCTTTGCTACATCGATAAATGAGTCGTAATTAACTGGGTCTTCTTTATTCCAAAAAATGGTTTTTACTCCCTCTTCTTTACAAAAACTAAGTAGTTGTTTTAGTTGATCCCCAGCCGCAGTATCAAATGATGACATGGCAAATTGCCACCCTCCATCATGTCCCGACCAAATAGATTCTGCAAGGAAAAAATCAATGTCTGGTCTACTCAGTATTGATCTCCAATTTGATTTTGAAACAGGAACAAGGTTCATTTCGTACGAAAAACAATCAAAACTAAATCGATCTAACAAACAGGCTACGTTTAAATCTGGGAAAGATTTATCCCGTTTAATCGGCTTTAAGATGTTAAAAAATTTTGATTCATCACTTTTCTCTGCGAGAATCGATGCGTTCAACTTCAATTTTTCTTCAATCCGTTTTTTTGTTCCGTGATTCCATTGGTCTTCTGGAAGTGTCTCAAGTAATTGATTGGCCCTTTTGATATCTCCTCGAGACAAATAAAGACCGATCATTCTTCTAATTACTGCGACTGAATAAATTTTGTCTATTAGTTTCTCAGAAAAAGATAACGCAGCTTCAACATCGATTTTTTGTATTGACCTTGCACTTGCGACAAACATATCCCTGGCTATTTCTTCTCCTCTCGGAGTTGAAGATAATGAATGGATAAAGTCTCCAAGAATTTTTGATTGAAGATTAATTTCTGATTTGGTTAATTGAGTGTGTATCTCTTTTTCCATTTTTGAAATATTCATGAAACGTTTGAAACAACTATTCGCTACGTGAGAAATGAATTTCTTTTCTTCTTTGGAATCACATCTCGATAAAATGGCTGATATATTCGGTTTCATCCTGAAAATTCGCATATCATCACCTAAATCTCACCATACTTTAGACAAGCATCCTCTAGGGAACCATCAGAGAGTATTTTTCCATTTTCCAAATAAAATGCACTTGTACACAACTCTCGAATTACTGAAATTGAGTGACTTACCATTACCACTGTTGCACCTCCAGTGATTAATTCTCTGATTTTTGTTTTCGATTTTTTTGCAAAATCACCATCGCCAACAGTAAAAACCTCGTCAATGAGTAAAATTTCTGGCTGAATGTGTGAAGAAATTGAAAAACCAAGTCTGGCTTTCATACCAGAAGAGTACGTCCGAACTGGTTGGTTTATAAAATCTCCAATTCCAGCAAACTCAATGATTTCATCTCGCTTTTCTTCAATTTCAGATTTTACCATCCCATAAATGGCCCCGCTCAAAAATATATTTTCAATTCCAGAAAGATTACCTTGCATGCCAGCCCCAGTTCCAGCAAGCAAGCTTACTCTACCTCTCGTCCAAACATCTCCTTCATCAGGGGGTAAAATACCTGCAATTATTCGCAGTAATGTGCTCTTTCCAGCACCATTTGGACCGATTAAACCGACCACTTCTCCCTTGCCTATGTCGACTGACACGGCATTAAGAGCCCGATACATTTTCGATTCAATTTTAAATCGATTCGTAAGTGATTCCTTAACAAAACTCTTACCAGATTTAAGGAGAGGGTAATCAAGGACTACACCTTTAACTGAGATTGCAAGACTTTCACTGATCATAGATATTTCACCATTCTTGCTTCAAATTTTTTGAAAATACACATGCCAATAACCATAACAATAAATGAAACGCCCAAGGCATAAACGATATTTGTCAAATCAAGTACTCCCATATCTCCAAGTACTGCCGTACGTGACAACTCAATGAATACCGCAACCGGATTGAGTAAATGTACATCCAACCACTGACTAGGAACATGTTCAGCCCCGTAAAAAACACCTGAGATAAAAAAAGCGCCTCTAAGCAAAACCTGCACAAGTTGGGAAACATCTCGAATTTTTACCTGTAAAATGGATGTTATCATTCCAAAACCCAACCCAAGCATACCCACCCCCAAAGCTGAAGGCAACAACCAGAAAAGGTATACAGATGGTGAAAGATTATACCAAGCCATCATTGGAATTATGATTATCAAACTCATCACTAAACGATATAGTTGGTATGCAACAACATTGATGTGAAAAATCTCCCTTGGAAAATAAACTTGGTTAATGAGTGAAGACTGTTGGAGTAATACGTTGTTACACATAGATGTTGTTTTTGAGAAACAAGCGTAAAATAAAATACCCAGCATCACCTTTAATGGCAAAAATTCATCTGTTGATCCACGCATGATTACAAATAATGTGTAAAGAATTACCGTCATTAACAGGGGCTCAAGCATCGTCCAGAAATAACCAAGAAATGTCCCATGGTATGCCAATTTTATGTCCTTTTTTACAAGATGCTTGGTTAGGTTCCTATTTCGCCATATTTCTTGAATTATGAGTATAGGGCCGAGAAAAAAAGGGGGTGCTTGCCGCTTGCCACCTCGAATGTGCCGCAAACCCATAAACTGCGTCTGGGACTTAAGGTTCTCAAACTATTCCCTCAAATTAAAACATCCGACCATGATTCGGTGGGCTAGTCTTCTTCAAGCAACTTAGCATACAATTTATTGTACCTAAGTATGTTTTGAGACCAATTTCGATTTTCCTTGACCCAATGATAAGCGTTTTTTCCAAGTTTTTCACGTAACTTAGGATCGTGTATACACTTTTTGATCTGTTCTGTCAAAGAGTCGATGTCGTTTGGAGTAAAATAGAGGGCCGTTTCTCCATCAACAGCCATTTCTTCTAGAGCAGATAATCTTGACATTATGACTGCTTTTCCCATCGCCATTGCCTCATATGGTTTCAACGGAGTGACTAAGTTAGTTACAGTTAGGTCGGGTCTACTCACAACAAAAATATCAATAGAATGATAGTATGATTGCACCTCATTATGAGGAACAGGTCCTGTAATCATTGAAATCTCATTAATTCCCAACTGCTCTGCTCTTGAGATAAGATTGGGCTTGTCCGGATGGGCTGTCAAAATAAGTAAACGGATGTTTAGTCCTTCTTCCTGCAATTTTGAAATTGATTCCAATAGTAAGTCCACCCCTTCTAAATTTCCGAGGGAGCCAACATAACCTACCACTATTGCATTTTCATCATTATGAATTTTTAATTGATTTTCAATCTCTATTGATGTTTTTTTTTCATCAGTAAACCAATTTTCATTGACTGCATTAGGAACAATTGAGATTTTCGAAGCGTTATGCCCTCGGTGAATCACATCTCTACGAAGTGATTCACAAATACAAATTACTGCATCAGATGATTTAATCACTTTATTTTCGTATCGCTTAAACCTTCTGTATGCCATGCTATTTTGTTTCCATCGTCCGTTTGCAATTGCTGTTTCTTCCCAAACGCCCCTCATTTCATAAACAAATGGGACATTTAGCTTTCTCGCAGCAATCAAGGCTGGTAATCCGACTCTGTAAGGCGTATGTGCATGAATGATGTCGATGTCATGGGTCTTTGAAACTTCGACGATTTTTCTTGTAAAATCACGAATCAACACTTTCTCTTCAATCCATAGCCAGAAAAAAAAAGATTTTTGGAAAATATATCGAACTGGGAGACTAAATCTGGACTTAAACGATTTCTTTTGTGTTAATTTACTATTACCTGCTGAATTTGTTTTTGTAGATTTCTGACGACGAATGAATGAAACAAAACGATGGCTAAATTTTTTATTTCTTTTCCTCATTGGATGTAATGTTCGAAAATATGAAGTGTGGGCTGTATTAAACTCTTCAACCATTGTATCTTTTTCGGGGTACCATGGTGAAGTAAGACCGTAGGCTTCTATCTCCCCTTGCATATTTTGGTGGTCGAGAATCATTTGAGTCCTTATGGCATATCCATTTACATCAGGCGGCCCATTTGCGAGAACATGAAGCACCCTCATCAAAACACCATTTATTCGAGATATCTTAGGGCCGTTTGAACTACTCTAGCAGAAGTTTTTCCATCCCAAAATTCGGGTATCTTTGATGACAAATCATCTTCATTAAGTATCTGCGCCAAACGTTCATGGACAATAGAAAAGTCCCTCCCGATAAGTGTATTTGTGCCCTCTGTGATTGTAATGGGTCTCTCCGTATTTTCCCTCACTGTAAAACATTGAATTCCTAAAGCAGTTGTCTCTTCTTGTAAACCTCCCGAATCGGTTAATACAAATGCTGATTGCGAAGTAAGAGATAAGAACTCAAGATAACCAAGGGGTTCTGTCAATTGAATTGTTGGTTTTTTATCAATTTGTTCAAATAATTTATACTCATTCAATCGATTTAGAGTTCTTGGATGAACTGGAAAAACAAGAGGGACGCTGTTTGAGAGTTCCGCAAGTTCTTCACAGATGTGACTTAAATGGGAAAATGTATCCACATTACTTGGACGATGTAAGGTCACAACACCGTATTCTTTTGCAGATAGCCCCCACTTTTCGTTAATGAATGAAGGATTTATTCTTTTTAGGTTCCCAAGCAATGTATCAATCATTATGTTCCCTACTCTAACAATCTTGTCATCGGGAATCCCTTCATTACGTAAATTTTCATCAGCATCAGGCGAAGGAGTAAGTAGGATATCTGAAATTGAATCCGTGACAATGCGATTTATTTCTTCTGGCATCCTACGATCAAATGATCTCAGGCCGGCTTCCAGATGGGCACAAGGAATCAATAATTTTGCTGAAACTAAAGCACATGCTAGTGTTGAATTGACATCTCCGGCAACAATTACCATCGAAGGACTATTTTGAGTACAGACCTTTTCAAATTCAACCATCACCTTAGCTGTTTGTTTTGCGTGAGTGCCGCTCCCAACTCCCAAGTAGATGTCTGGTGCAGGTATTTGCAAATCCTCAAAGAATACCTTCGACATCTTTTCGTCATAATGTTGTCCAGTATGCAGCAAAATTACAGGGATGTTCAAACGAGAAAATTCTTTGTGTAATGGAGCGATTTTCATAAAATTTGGCCGAGCACCTACAACTAAAATAATCGGATTCAATCTATCACCTCAATGCTCACTATCTTCAAAACTTAAACATCCCGTATCATTTAATTCCAAAGGTGTTGAATACATACTTTTCCTAAGTCTCCTGAGATAATTATCAAAATTTCATGATAAAATGATTCCCTGGCACTAATCAACCACAGAATGAATAAGTCTGTTCAAAGTATCAACAGATTGATGCCATGAGAGATACCTTTCAGCGTAAGTCCTTGACTTGTTTTGGAGGATTGAAAGCTCTTTTCTTTTGATGTTTTTGCAAAAATTAACGGCTTCACTCACAAATTTACTTTCTTCAAACAAAAAAACCCAATCTAAATCCTCACTAAATCTATGGCCTGCATGATCAATTCCGATGATAACCATGCCACTACCTGAGTACTCGGACCTCTTCAGTGGGCTTGCAATGTTCCATACTCCAGAGTTAGGCATCGGTAAAAATCCAATGTCAAATTCTGAAATCATTGAAGCAAGTTCTCTTTGGTTAATTGGACCAGATAATTTTAGATTGGGTAAATTAAGTTTAGAAAGTGCTTTGAAAGCATCTCCATGACCGATGAGGTGCATTTCTACATCGACCCCCGCTTTCTCTAGGTGGATGAGAATTTGCGGTAATTCCAATATATTGCGGTTTAAATCCAAATTACCATGATATAGAAGCTTTAATTTTCCCTTCTTTTCAGATTTAGAAAAAAGGTCTAAATTTACGCCCGCAGGGATTACATGAATATTATCACTCGAAATTTTACATTTATTGACGAGGAATTTTTTATGTTCTAGCGATACTACAGTTCCTTTTTTTGCTTTTTTCCAGTTTCTTTTCCATTGTGGCCATTGTAATTTTGCAAGAAGTCCTCTATCCGCAGGAGGGCCACGGTCGATGATTATGGTTTTTGTCGCTAACTTTGTATGAATGGAAAATAATTGCCAATCGATTAAAACTATATCAGATTGAGATATTTCATCAACGAGGGATTTTAACTTCGAACAAATACTATACGTCTGTAAGCCCATGATTTTGCTTCTCTTTATATTGTGATGATTAAACGCGACTCCTGAAGCAAAACCAGGAGAATAGAAATTTACGACATGTCCTTTAGCTACTAAACCATTCGCCAATTCAACTTGAGTTGTAGAACATAAGTCAGTATCGATTTTCCTCGTTGATAACCATGAAATGTTCATGCAAACTTGCCCAAATTAATGCAATGAAAATAAGTTAATAATACCCATAGAACAATCCACATCATTAAGTATAAATCCACTCAATTCAAATGTGATATCATCTTGGCTGAGTCATGGGATGGAGTGAAGAATTTGACCAATTAGCGAATGATACAAACCTTTCAGTGTGTATTATTGGTTTAGGTTATGTAGGTTTACCAACTGCCATCGGATTTTTCGAAGCTGGATACAATGTATGGGGAGTGGATATTTCCCAGAAGTCAGTAGACAAAATCATGAATGGCATCAATCCTACTGGAGACAAAGAAATTGATGGATTGATTCCTGACTCTAACACCCCAAGATGGAATATTACTACTTCAACGTCAAAGGCAGTCCCAAAATGTGATGTAGTAATCGTTACTGTTCCAACACCTGTTACCAAAGATCTAAAGCCGGATCTGTCTTTTATTTATGAGGCTGGGAAATCTATCTTTAGATCCATAAAGAAAAATGAAAATACCATCGTAGTACTTGAGTCAACTGTCTATCCCGGAGTCACAAACCAAACGTGGTTACCACTTATTGAAAAATTTGGACTCAAAGAAGGCATTGATATTGAAATTGCGTATTGCCCCGAAAGATTCAACCCAGGAGATCCCTCAAACGGTGTTCGAAAAGTCGCACGAGTTATTGGTGCACGAAACCCGAAAATAGGTCATTCCTTGGTCCAATTATACAAAAAACTAACATCAGGAGATGTGCGATATGTTGGAAGAATTGAGGTTGCTGAGGCAGCAAAAGTTGTTGAAAATGTTCAGAGAGACATCAATATCGCACTTGTGAATGAATTAGCTCGTATTTTCCCTGAGATGGGGGTAGATGTTGAAGATGTTTTATCTGCCGCTGAGACAAAATGGAATTTTCATCGATATACTCCCGGTGTTGGAGTTGGCGGACATTGTATTCCAGTTGACCCATATTACATGATGCAGAGGGCTGCAGATGTGGGTGTTCCTGCAGAATTAATCACTGCTGCACGTGCGGTGAATAAAACGATGCCAATTCACGTAGCAAATAACATAAATGATATTTTGTACAAAAATGACGTTTTATCTGGTAATGGAAGGGTATTGTTACTTGGCTGGTCATACAAGCCTGAGGTTGGCGACCCAAGAGAAACACCTGCTGAGGATTTGTGGAGAACGCTCCATTCAAAGGATATAGGAGTAACAGTATACGATTCTCATTTAGATAAATCAGATTTCCCCCAAGGTGTAGATATTGTCGATTCTCCATACGACGCCAAAGATATAGATATGGTTGTATTAATTACAGCACATCAGTCGTGCATCAACATTGATTGGGGTAGATTGAAGAATGTTGTTAATAAGCCATTGATTTTCGACGGCAGAAGGGTGTTAGACACTGCAGCATTATCGGAAACAGGATGGCTAGTGTACGGCGTCGGTATGCCATTGTAATCATACGAACATGAAGAGAATTACTTGCGTTCCTATCATATAGTGCACCAGAGGACGGGATGCTGAACCCAAGATGCGAAGGAAGAGTAAACTGCAGAAACAACTCAAAGTTGCTTCTGATTTATTCCAACAGAATCAGTTTGAAGATGCGTTTGAACTCACCAGCAGATTAATCGAAAAATATCCATCAAACGCAAAAGCAGAAATTTTTCAGCTCAAAGCGATGGTCAAATTGCGAAAACCAAGTATATTCAAGCGTATCGAAGAAATAGCAATTTCTTGGCCAGAAGACAATGAGGTTTTATTTGAACTTGCAAAAATTTCCTACAACATATCCAACTTTAAGCAATGTCTTGAGTTCTGTAGGTCGGCATCTCGGGATTCAGAGGATACTCAAGTGAATTTATTGATGGCCAGAACCATGGGAAAACTAGGAAAAAAAGAAGAATCATCGGCTATTTTTGATCAATTAATAGAAAAGGACAATCAAAATGTATCAATCGTGGAATGGGGCGCTAGAGTCGCTTATGAAATTAAAGATTATGAGAGGGCCAATCATTTACTCAAGTCATTAATCCAATTAAATGGCGAAAACGCCGTTACTGAAAGGTTAAAACGTGGTCTGTCAAAAAATTACCCAAATGAAAATCGTTTAACTGAGAGTAAAAAACAAATTAGCTCCAATGAAATGAAAATTGATTTTATCAAATCTTACCTTCAACATGGGCTTAGTGATGTAGCATTTGAGCAAGCAAAATTGCTATGGTTAAAACATCCAGAAAGCCCGAGAGTGACTAATTTATATTCTGAAACCATAGTCAAGACAAAAGATGTTGATGCTGCTTCGGAACTCGTTGATACTGGTTCAGATTTACTTCTCATAGAAAATATGATTAAATTATACCTACTAACGAAGCAATTTAATGACGCTCATGACCTGTGCCTACAAGAATTATCAACAAGAGATTCAAAAAATATCTACCAATTATTCAGTAATGTATTGAGGCAAATGGGTGACGAACAACGTGCACAAGAATTTGACATCATGGCTCTCGATTTTAATAAATACGACCTTATCTCATGGAAAAGAACCTTACTTTCAAGAATTCAGCATGAAAAAACAAATGAGGAACATTGGAAGAAGTTATCGCAAGATGCAAGCTCTGATACAAAATCCCTGTATTTATGCTGGGAATTAGCACTAGAATTCTCGAATGAGAAAGTAATCCAAGACTTAAAAAAAGAAATCGAGCACATAACTGATCAAAACGATATAAAAAACCTCTACAAAATAAGTATGAAATTTGGTCGATTGGATATGGGTAAATATTTCTGTGACCTTTACGAAAAAGGTATACAATCATCCATCTCAAATTCAGTGAAAATACACTGGCAGAACCAGCTCGATACTTTGGAGATGAATCAAGACGAATTTGACCAACTTATTTCGAATGGAATGAAGCATAAAATCGAATTTATATGTCACACATTACAGAGAAAATGCAATGCTAGACAGCATTTATTCATCGAAAATTATGACAATTCGGGACCAATCATTTTCTTATCAAACACTTTAGGAATCGGAGGTTCAGAAAAACAGTTAACAAATCTGGCTACTCTGCTCAAATCTAATTCATCTGATAGAGAAGTGATTATTTTGATTGCAGATAAAAATTCGGTCAAAAATGATCAAAATAAAATTCAATATCTTGAGGATAAAGGAATTCAAATATTTTCTTTCGATGATGGTAAGGCAATCAAACACATTTCCAAGATTGATAACTCAATTGGTAGCGTATTTCACCTGATTGATAACTTGCCAAACCTAGTAATGAAGCGACGGATTAACAATTTAATTGCATTATTTCACCGATTTAAGCCGAGCATAGTACAATCCTGGCAAGATCAATGTAACTTTCTCGCTGGAATTACCTCAATGGTATATCCAATCAGCAAAATGATTTTATGTTGTAGAAGCCTACCTCCAAACCAAAAATCAAAAGCACATCAAAGGAATACGAATGGGATAAAAGGGGTCTACAGTTCATTAAATAAATGTAAATTTATCCAATTCAATCATAATAGCAAATATGGAAAGAAAAGTTATTCCAATTTTACTGGAATAGACGAAAAAGATATGACTCATATCCAAAATATTGTAAATCTTCCGGATCTCAATAATCAAAAGGAAAAAAGAAAAAATTTCGTTGTTGGAGGAGTATTCAGGTTTGTACCAGAAAAAAGACCACTTTATTGGATTGATATTGCTGAAAAATTACTAGAGAAAAACAAAAATCTCAAATTTGTTATCTACGGTGATGGCCCCTTATTCAAAGAGGTAGATTCTCGTATCTCTAAGTCATTATTTACTTCTAACTTTGAGCTTAGGGGTTTTGAAACGGAATTAGATTTAATTTATAGTGAAATTGATTTACTTCTCCACGTTGCAGAAATTGAAGGTATGCCGAACGTGGTCTTGGAGGCGCAATCTTATGGAATTCCTGTAGCTTGTTCTCCATCTGGTGGAACAATCGAAGCAATGATACCA
>MDSZ01061849.1_pt1 | contig 14892 bp, 8 predicted proteins | sample 811201 | NCBI WGS metagenome assembly MDSZ01 (sample SAMN05326647, study PRJNA326480) | marine metagenome | isolation source: seawater | place: Indian Ocean: North | collected 2010
GCTGACAAAGCTGGTATCGTGCACTGCACCTTAGGTAAGGCTTCCTTTACTGGCGAAGCTTTGCAGGAAAACTTGGTAGCCCTATTGAGCGATCTGAAAAAGATGAAGCCGGCTTCCAGTAAAGGTGTCTATATGAAGAAAGTCACTTTATCTACAACAATGGGTCCAGGCCTAACTGTTGATCATGGTGCAGTGAAGTTCTAATAGAGCTTATGAATTGTTACGTTTCGGTGAATAACCGAAATGGCGAGTAAGGTTTTACCTTACTTATATTTTGAGGGTTCTGGCTTTGGCCAGAACTGTCAAAGACCGTAGGTGAAAACGTAAGTTTTCTTAATTTTCCTACGCAGACGGTGAACCCGATTCAGATTTCTGAGTCCAACACCGTATTAAGGACTTCATCATCATTGATGATGGAGAGTTGGATAATCTTATCTAGGAGAAATAGCGTGGCTATTGGTCTCGAAGACAAGAAAGCGATTGTCGCAGAAGTCAACGAAGCAGCCACCAGTGCATTGTCGGCAGTGGTCGCGGATTCCCGCGGTGTATCTGTAACAGACATGACTGCCCTGCGTAAGGAAGCTCGTGAAAACGGTGTATACGTGCGTGTTGTGCGTAATACATTGGCTAAGCGTGCTGTCGAAGGCACCGATTTTGCGTGTCTGCAGGAAACTTTTAGTGGTCCAAGTATTATTGCATTTTCTAATGAGCACCCAGGCGCAGGCGCCCGTTTGTTCAAAGACTTTGCTAAAGATAATGACCACTTTGAGGTTAAAGCACTGGCATATGAAGGCAACCTAATGGAAGCCTCTCAAATCGACGTATTGGCATCTTTGCCAACATACGACGAAGCTGTGTCCAAGTTGATGAGCGTGATTCAAGGTGCGACCAGCAAGCTGGCTCGAACTTTGGCTGCAATCCGCGATCAAAAAGAACAAGAAGCTGCTTAACATACGACTCACTGAGTCATTTGTGGCAACTTTGCGCATGATTAACGTGCCCCTAGGGCATTAGAAAATATTTAGGAATTGTTATGTCTATTACTAAAGACGATATCATCAATGCCGTTGCAGACATGTCCGTTATGGACGTTGTTGAACTAATCGAAGCAATGGAAGAGAAGTTTGGTGTAACTGCTGCCGCCGCTGCTGTTGGTGGCGCTGCTGGTGTTGATGCCGGTGCTGCTGCTGAAGAGAAGACCGAGTTCGATGTAATTCTGGTTGAAGCAGGCGAGAAGAAAGTTAACGCTATCAAGGCCGTTCGTGGCGCTACAGGTCTTGGCCTGAAAGAAGCCAAAGGCTTGGTTGAAAGCGCTCCTGCTGCAGTTAAGGAAGGTCTTTCTAAGGAAGACGCCGAAGCTTTGGCTAAGGATCTTGAAGAAGCTGGCGCTAAGGTTGAAATCAAGTAAGCTGATTGGCTTACTTGGGCTGCAACTAAAGCTCGAGTACAAATGGCTGGTGGCAAAATTGCCACCGGCCTTTTTCGGTTCTTAGATGGCTGTTTTATTAGCATCGTCTAGATTCGAAAAAGGCTGGTTTGAAGATGCTTCAACTAGCATGTTTTAAGGGATTCCATCCCTCGCCTAGGGCGGAAATGGAACTCATAGAAGCGCAAGCATGGTGGCTTAAGCTTCTTTCCTACTTAACGGTCTTTGAAAGACCCAAATCGGGGAATACTGATGCCTTACTCATATACTGAGAAAAAACGTATCCGCAAGGATTTCGGTAAACTACCTCCGGTCATGGATGTGCCTTATCTGCTGGCCATTCAAATCGATTCCTATCGTAAGTTCTTACAGTCTGGTAAGCCTGCTGGTCAGCGCGATAACCAAGGTCTGGAAGCTGCCTTTGGCTCTGTTTTTCCAATCGTTTCCTTTTCTGGCAACGCTTCTCTGGAATACGTGAGCTATAAGTTGGGTGAGCCCGTATTTGATGTTAAAGAATGTCAACTACGTGGTATTACCTATGCGGCACCATTGCGTGTGAAGGTACGCTTGGTGATTTATGATCGTGATTCTAAGACCAAGGCTATTAAGGATATTAAGGAGCAGGAAGTCTACATGGGTGAAATGCCTTTGATGACTGACAACGGCACCTTTGTTGTTAATGGTACTGAGCGAGTTATCGTTTCTCAGTTGCACCGCTCTCCAGGTGTATTCTTCGATCACGATAAAGGTAAAACCCATAGCTCTGGTAAGTTGTTGTATAACGCGCGCGTTATTCCTTACCGTGGTTCATGGTTGGATTTTGAATTCGATCCAAAAGATATGTTGTTTGTACGTATTGACCGCCGCCGCAAATTGCCAGCGTCAATATTGTTACGAGCTCTGGGTTATACCAGTGAACAAATTCTAGCCAGCTTCTTTGAGAATGTTGACGTTAGCATTGCTGATGGTAACTACTCCATGGCGCTGGTACCAGCACGTTTACGTGGTGAAACAGCTACTTTCCCAATTAAGGGTGCTGATGGTGAGGTACTGATTGAAGAAGGTCGTCGTGTTACGGCACGTCATATTCGCCAATTAGAAAAGACCGGTATCGAAAAGCTGGAAGTACCTGAAGACTATTTACTGGGCAAGAAAATTGCCATTGATTTGGTCAACCCAGAAACCGGTGAATTAATTGCCGAATGTAACTCTGAGGTAACACCAGAACTATTGCGTGCTGTAAACGAAGCCAAAATCACTGATTTGCCTTTGATTTACACCAATGACTTGGATTGCGGTTCGTTTATGTCGGATACGCTGAGCAGTGATCCTACTCGCACACAATTGGAAGCACTGGTAGAAATTTACCGTATGATGCGTCCTGGTGAGCCACCAACCAAAGAAGCAGCAGAAACTCTCTTCCAAAACTTGTTCTTCACCAACGAGCGCTATGATTTATCTGCCGTTGGCCGTATGAAGTTTAACCGTCGTTTGGGCCGTGAAGCCGAAACCGGTGAAGGCATCTTGGATGATCAGGATATTGTTTCAGTAATGACAACCTTGATCGATATTCGCAATGGTAAAGGCTTGGTTGATGATATTGACCACCTAGGTAACCGCCGTGTGCGTTCCGTTGGTGAAATGGCCGAAAACCAATTCCGTGTTGGTTTAGTGCGTGTTGAGCGTGCTGTTAAAGAGCGTCTAAGTTTGGCCGAATCTGATGGTTTGATGCCTCAAGACCTAATTAATGCTAAGCCAGTATCGGCAGCTATCAAGGAATTCTTCGGTTCCAGTCAGCTGTCCCAGTTTATGGACCAAAACAACCCCTTGTCTGAAGTAACCCACAAGCGTCGTGTATCTGCTTTGGGCCCAGGTGGTTTGACCCGTGAGCGTGCTGGTTTTGAAGTACGTGACGTACACCCAACTCATTATGGTCGTGTTTGTCCTATCGAGACGCCTGAAGGGCCAAACATTGGTTTGATCAACTCATTATCAACCTATGCACGAACCAACCACTATGGTTTCCTTGAAACACCTTACCGTAAGGTAGTGGATGGTGTCGCTACGGATGAAATTGAATATTTGTCAGCTATTGAGGAAAGCCAGCATATTATTGCTCAGGCTAACGCCAAACTAGATGACAAAAACTCCTTTGTGGAAGACTTGGTAACTGTTCGCCATGAGAACGAATTTACCTTGATGTCACCCCAGAGTGTTGACTATATGGACGTATCCCCACGTCAGGTTGTATCTGTTGCGGCCTCCTTGATTCCGTTCTTGGAGCATGACGATGCTAACCGTGCCTTGATGGGTTCTAACATGCAGCGTCAGGCAGTACCAACATTGCAGGCGCAAAAGCCTCTAGTCGGTACTGGTATGGAGCGTCACGTAGCCCAGAACTCTGGCGTATGTGTAGTGGCTAAGCGTGGTGGTGTGGTTGAGTCTGTGGATGCAGGCCGGATCGTGGTTAAAGCCCATGATGCAGAAACCCCAGCGGGTGATGCAGGTGTGGATATTTATAATTTAACCAAGTATATCCGTTCCAACCAAAATACCTGTATTAACCAGCGTGCTATCGTTAACTTAGGTGATGTGGTTGCAAGTGGTGATGTGTTAGCCGATGGTCCGTCTGTGGATTTAGGTGAATTAGCCCTTGGCCAAAATATGCGTATCGCCTTTATGCCTTGGAATGGTTATAACTTCGAAGACTCTATTTTGATTTCTGAAAATGTGGTTAAAGAAGACCGTTTCACTACTATCCATATTCAGGAATTAACCTGTGTGGCCCGTGACACTAAGTTGGGTAGTGAAGAAATTACTTCCGATATCCCAAATGTTGGTGAAAGTGCACTATCTAAACTAGATGAGTCAGGCATTGTTCATATTGGTGCCGAAGTAGGTCCAGGCGACATTCTAGTGGGTAAGGTAACACCGAAGGGTGAGACCCAGCTAACGCCTGAAGAGAAGTTGCTACGTGCGATCTTTGGTGAAAAAGCCTCTGATGTAAAAGATACTTCACTACGTGTGAAGACAGGTACTACAGGTACCGTTATCGACGTACAGGTATTTACCCGTGATGGCGTCGAAAAAGATCAGCGTGCTTTGTCCATTGAGCAAGAGCAAATGGATCAGATTCGCAAAGACTTAAACGATGAATATCGTATTGTGTCTGATGCTACCTATGACCGTTTACTATCCGCCTTTACTGGTGCGGTAGTTAATGGTGGTGCTGGCTTTAAGAAGGGCGACAAGTTAACTGCCGCTGCTCTAGAAGGTCTGGACCGTGCTGAATGGTTTAAGTTGCGCATGGCTGACGATGCTTTGCAGCAGCAGCTGGAACTGGCGCAGCAATCTTTGGACGAAACCCGTAAAGAATTGGACGATAAGTTCGAAGATAAGAAGAAAAAGCTACAAACTGGCGATGATCTAGCACCTGGTGTGTTAAAGATTGTGAAGGTTTATGTGGCGGTTAAGCGTCGCGTTCAGCCTGGTGATAAGATGGCTGGTCGTCATGGTAACAAAGGTGTTATCTCGGTCATTATGCCCGTTGAAGATATGCCTTATGACAAACACGGTAAGACAGTTGATATCGTGTTGAACCCCTTGGGTGTACCATCACGTATGAACGTTGGGCAGATCCTAGAAACCCATATGGGTATGGCTGCCAAAGGCTTAGGTGAGAAAGTAGAGGAAATGTTACAAGCTGAGCGTGGTAAAGCCGTAGCCAGCATCCGTGGTTTCCTCAACGAAGTCTACAATGATGACAAGTGCACTCGCCATGAAGATCTAGACAGCTTCTCAGATGATGAGATTCTTGAGCTGGCTAAGAATTTGAAAGCCGGTGTACCTCTGGCAACACCTGTATTTGATGGTGCTGAAGAGGCAGAAATTAAGCGTCTATTGGAATTGGGTGGCTTGGATAGTTCGGGCCAAACATGGTTGTATGACGGCCGTACTGGTGATCGTTTTGAGCGTCCTGTAACCGTTGGCTACATGTACATGCTGAAATTGAATCACTTGGTTGATGATAAGATGCACGCCCGTTCTACCGGTTCTTACAGTCTGGTAACACAACAGCCGTTGGGTGGTAAAGCACAGTTTGGTGGTCAGCGCTTCGGTGAGATGGAAGTGTGGGCACTGGAAGCCTATGGTGCTGCCTATACCCTACAGGAAATGTTGACGGTTAAGTCCGATGACGTAAACGGCCGTACTAAGATGTACAAAAACATTGTAGATGGCGACCACCGTATGGAACCTGGTATGCCAGAATCCTTCAATGTATTGATTAAGGAGATTCGCTCTCTGGGTATCGATATCGAGTTGGAAACCGAATAAGGTTAATTGGAGAAGGCAATGAAAGATTTATTGAAATTATTGAAAGCACAAGGCCACACGGACGAATTTGATGCCATCCGTATTGGTCTGGCTTCTCCCGAAATGATCCGTTCTTGGTCTTTCGGTGAGGTGAAAAAGCCCGAAACCATTAACTACCGTACGTTTAAGCCAGAGCGTGAAGGCTTGTTCTGTGCCAAAATTTTTGGTCCGGTAAAAGACTACGAATGTCTATGTGGTAAGTACAAGCGTCTTAAGCACCGTGGTGTTATTTGTGAGAAGTGTGGTGTCGAAGTAGCCTTGGCCAAGGTACGTCGTGAGCGTATGGGTCATATCGAGCTGGCTAGTCCAGTTGCGCACATTTGGTTCCTGAAATCACTACCTTCACGTATTGGTTTACTACTTGATATCACCTTGCGTGATATTGAGCGCGTACTTTACTTTGAAAGCTTTATCGTTATTGACCCGGGTATGACTACCCTTGAACGTGGTCAGTTGATGAACGACGAGCAATACTTTGAAGCCCTAGAAGAATTTGGTGACGACTTCGATGCCAAGATGGGTGCGGAAGCGATCCAAAGTTTGCTTAAAGATATGGATTTAGAGCAGGAAGTTGCGCATCTGCGTGAAGAAATTCCTAACACTAATTCAGAAACCAAGATCAAGAAGCTGTCTAAGCGTTTAAAGCTGATGGAAGCCTTCTTACATTCAGGTAATAAGCCAGAGTGGATGGTGCTAAATGTGCTACCGATTTTGCCGCCTGATTTGCGTCCCTTGGTGCCTCTAGATGGCGGCCGTTTTGCTACCTCAGATCTGAACGACTTATATCGTCGCGTAATCAACCGTAATAATCGTTTGAAGCGTCTTTTGGATTTGGCTGCTCCGGATATTATCGTACGTAACGAAAAGCGTATGCTGCAAGAATCTGTGGATGCGCTATTAGATAATGGTCGTCGTGGTCGTGCTATCACCGGCTCTAATAAGCGTCCGCTGAAATCTCTTGCCGATATGATCAAAGGTAAGCAGGGTCGTTTCCGTCAGAACCTACTTGGTAAGCGTGTAGACTATTCTGGTCGTTCCGTTATCGTGGTTGGTCCATATCTGAAATTACACCAGTGTGGTCTGCCGAAAAAGATGGCATTGGAATTGTTTAAGCCATTTATCTTCTCCAAGCTAGAATTGCGTGGCCTGGCCACCACAATTAAAGCAGCGAAGAAGATGGTTGAGCGTGAAACAGCAGAAGTTTGGGATATTCTTGCGGAAGTTATCCGTGAACACCCAGTAATGCTAAACCGTGCACCGACTTTGCACCGTCTCGGTATTCAGGCGTTTGAGCCAGTACTAATTGAAGGTAAGGCTATTCAGTTGCACCCACTTGTGTGTGCGGCCTACAACGCTGACTTCGACGGTGACCAAATGGCGGTACACGTACCCCTAACATTGGAAGCCCAGTTAGAATCTCGCGCCTTGATGATGTCTACCAACAACATCCTGTCGCCTGCTAACGGTGAACCTATTATTGTGCCTTCCCAAGACGTTGTTTTGGGTATCTACTTTATGACCCGTGAAAGCGTTAATGCCAAAGGTGAAGGTATGACCTTTGCTGACGTGGCTGAAGTAGAACGTGCCTATGGTGCTAAGCAGGTAGCTCTGCAAGCGAAAGTGAAAGTCAGGGTCTTTGAATATGAGCGTAATGTTGAGACTGGCGAGATGGTTGCCAACCAGTTATTGGTTGATACCACTGTTGGTAGAGCGCTACTTTCCGCCATTATGCCGAAGGGTCTACCATATAGCCTAATTAACCAGGCTATGAAAAAGAAAGATATCTCTAACTTGATCAATGCTTGCTACCGTAATGTAGGCTTGAAGGAAACGGTTATCTTTGCTGACCAGCTAATGTATACCGGTTTCTCTTATGCTACTCGTTCTGGTTCTTCTGTTGGTGTTAACGACTTCGTTATCCCTGAGAAGAAAGCTGTCATCATTGATGAGGCCGAAGACGAAGTGCGTGAAATTGAAGGTCAATTCCGCGATGGTCTGGTTACTCAGGGTGAGAAGTACAACAAGGTTATCGATATCTGGTCCCGCGCTAACGAACTTGTTGCGAGCGCGATGATGGACACCTTGAAGAGCGATACCGTTACCGATGCTGATGGTAATAAAGTGGAGCAAGAGTCCTTTAACTCTGTGTATATGATGGCTGACTCTGGCGCTCGTGGTAGTGCTGCCCAGATGCGTCAGCTTGGTGGTATGCGTGGTTTGATGGCTAAGCCCGATGGCTCCATCATTGAAACACCGATTACCGCTAACTTCCGTGAAGGTCTGTCGGTACAGGAATACTTTATTTCCACTCACGGTGCTCGTAAAGGTTTGGCCGATACCGCTTTGAAGACAGCGAACTCTGGTTACCTGACTCGTCGTCTAGTAGACGTTGCCCAAGACTTGGTTGTCACTGAGGTTGATTGTGGCACCGAAGAAGGTCTAGTGATGCAGCCAGTGATTGAAGGTGGCGACGTAATTGTGCCTCTTTCTGATCGTATCTTGGGCCGTGTAGTGGCCACAGACGTGGTGAATCCAACTACTCAGGAAGTACTGATTCCTAAGGGCACCTTGATTGATGAGCGTTGGGTTGAGCGTCTAGAAAATGACGAGACCTTGTCCTCAATTGATGAAATCAAAGCGCGTTCTCCGATTACTTGTGAAACCCGTTATGGTGTTTGTGCCAGCTGTTATGGTCGTGACCTAGGTCGTGGCCATCTGGTGAATATTGGTGAGGCTGTGGGTGTTGTTGCTGCTCAGTCCATCGGTGAGCCAGGTACACAGTTGACCATGCGTACCTTCCACATTGGTGGTGCGGCTTCACGTGCTGCGGCAGCTGATAAGATTGAGGTTAAGAACGGCGGTGAAATTCGTCTACATAACCTCAAGGCAGTAACCCGTACAGACGGCTCTATGGTAGCTACGTCCCGTTCCGTAGAATTGGGTGTGACTGACGAGCACGGTCGTGAGCGTGAGCGTTATAAGTTGCCATATGGTTCTAATATCTTAATGGCCGATGGTACTAAGGTAGAAGCAGGTGCAGTGGTTGCTACTTGGGACCCCCATACTCACCCAATCGTCTGTGAATCAGCCGGTAAGGTGCAGTTTGTAGGTTTGGAAGAAGGTATTACCATTCACCGTAACACTGACGAAGTCACTGGTTTGACTAATATCGAAGTGATTCCTGTTGCAGAGCGTCCTGCGGCTGGTAAAGACCTGCGCCCAATGGTGAAACTAGTTGATGCCAAGGGTAAGGAAATTATGATGGCCGACACAGATATGCCGGCTCAATACCTACTACCAGATGGTGCGTTATTAAGTATTGCCGACGGTGCTAAGTTGGCAGTGGGTGATGTCTTGGCACGTATTCCACAAGAGAGTGCGGGTAACAAAGATATCACCGGTGGTCTACCACGTGTGGCTGACTTGTTTGAAGCGCGTAAGCCAAAAGATGCGGCTATTCTGGCGGAAATATCTGGTTTGGTATCCTTCGGTAAGGAAACTAAAGGTAAGAACCGTTTGGTAATCACCCCCACCGATGGCAGTGATGCTTATGAAGAGCTGATTCCTAAGTGGCGTGTACTAAACGTGTTTGAAGGTGAAACTGTCGAGAAAGGTGAAGTTATCGCCGACGGTCCATCCAACCCGCACGATATCCTGCGTATTCTTGGTGTAGAAGCACTGGCTAACTATATCGCTACTGAAGTACAAGAAGTATATCGTCTGCAAGGTGTTGGCATTGACGACAAGCACGTTGAAGTTATTGTGCGTCAGATGCTACGTAAGGTTGACGTCACGGCTTCTGGTGATACTAACTTGATCAAAGGTGATCAGGTTGAATACACCCGCTTCTTGGAAGAAAACGAAAAACTGGATGGCGAAGATAAGATCCGAGCCCATGCACAACGTGTACTGCTTGGTATTACCAAGGCATCCCTAGCAACTGAGTCCTTTATTTCTGCGGCTTCCTTCCAGGAAACCACCCGCGTACTGACCGAAGGTGCAGTAACTGGTAAGAAAGACCACCTACGTGGCTTGAAGGAAAACGTGGTTGTGGGTCGTTTGATTCCTGCTGGTACAGGTTTGGCCTATCACAGCGAGCGCAAGCGTAAGCGTCAAGAGCAGATGTTGGCTGAAGGTACAGCGACTGTAAGTGCAGAAGAAGTACAAGCAGCGCTAACTGAAGCACTTCAAGCTGAAATGGCTGGCGAATAAAGCGCAGTGATATTTTGGTAATTTAAATTTTACCAAAACCCAAAAAGCCCGAGATTGCATATGCAGCTCGGGCTTTTTTGTGCCTGAGAGTTTATATTGAGCGTTGGGTAATATATCTGGCACAATAGCATAACAATATATTAATAAATCCAAATTATTGGCTATAAAACCAATGGCAACACCAAACACGCTCAGCAGACGTTATGATATTGATTGGCTTCGGGTCATTCTATTTAGTCTGCTTATTTGGTTTCACTTTGTGGCCTTTCAGCCTGATCAGGCATGGATTAAAAATAATTGGCTAACCAGTCAGGTGATGGATGTTATGCATCAGTGGCGTTTGGCTGCGCTATTTGTTATTTCGGGTATGGGCACGGCTTTTGCGTTTCGCAGTCGCTCTTGGCAAAACTATTTGCGGGGCCGATTTAGTCGTTTGTTACCACCGCTACTTTTCGTTGCTTTTGTACTGCAGTTTGGGTTGTTTCAACCTCTAGAAACCACCCTTAAGTTTTTTAGCATCTTTCCCGGTATAGAAGCCATGCCCTATGGGCATCTTTGGTTTGTTTACAATTTATTAATTTATTCTGTCGTCTTACTACCACTGTTTATATGGCTAAGGAAAGATCCACACAATGGCTTGCTTAATGCCACTAAACGCCTGTTACAGATGCCTTTTGGTATTGGTCTGATACTATTCCCAGCATGCATTTTGTGCCTAAACGGCATACTCTTTAAACCTTGGGCGGCAGGTGAAGTCGGTATGTGGTGGGAATTTCCGCGCTATCTACTGTATTTTGTTTTTGGCTATATTTTGTTATGTATACCAGATGATTACTTTGCCGCATTAGCACGCCTGCGGTGGCCCATAAGTTTACTGTTACCTATACTTGTCTGGTGCTATAGCCAACGTGATAGCTGGACTGATATGCCCAATTTAATTGAAGGAGGTTGGGTGTTAGAGGGTTATCCAACTGTGACCTTGGCAAGTAGTTTGATGACCTTGCTACAAGCGTTGCATAGTTGGGCATGGTGTTTGTTTCTTTTTGCTTGGGCAGCGGTGCTCCTAAATCGGCCAAGTCGTTGGTTGCATTATTTGAATAATGCGATCTTTGCTAGCTATGTTGTTCACCAACCACTTATCTATACCACTGTAGTGTTAATGGCAGCATGGGCTTTACCTACTGGTATAAAAATTACTTTGGGTATTCTAATCACTAGCTCAGCTTGTTTATTTGTTTATGAAGTGGTTAGACGGGCAAGATTTATGCGTGCTAGCTTTGGTGTGCAACTAACACCACCTATGGCGCAAACGGCAGCCCAACAACACATTCTCTCGGCATTCTTTTTCCATATCTGTACGCTCATACTAATTGTCATCATGATGTGGGGCTTAGGCACTTATTGGGAGTTTTTGTAGGCCTATCTTAGTTGGCCTGTAGGCCAGAAATATAGGCTATTTATTTGCCCTAACCCTTGACCCATCTGTCTTTAAAAGCATATAATTCACCGCCCGAAATTGGCAGGAGTATATATTCCTGTTTACTTTCTGGCTATGACGGCTAAAGCAAATGGGTTGCTTTGGTTGAGTCTAACTAAAATGTGGAGTTTGCTTAATGGCAACAGTTAACCAGTTGGTTCGTAAGCCCCGTAAGCGCAAAGCGGACAAGAGTGACGTACCGGCCCTACAAGCCTGTCCTCAACGTCGTGGCGTGTGTACTCGTGTTTATACAACCACCCCTAAAAAGCCTAACTCTGCTCTGCGTAAAGTGTGTCGTGTGCGCCTAACTAATGGTTTTGAAGTTACCTCCTATATTGGTGGTGAAGGTCATAACCTGCAGGAGCACTCAGTTGTACTAATTCGTGGCGGTCGTGTAAAAGACTTGCCAGGTGTTCGTTACCACACAGTACGCGGTTCTCTGGACACTTCCGGCGTGAATGATCGTAAACAAGGTCGTTCTAAGTACGGTACTAAGCGTCCTAAGTCCTAATGCTTGCAACAGTCTGCGCCCATATGTTCAATATTGGTCAGACTGTTATAAATACAGCGTAAGCTGTGTAGTCCTCGCCGCATAGCGGCAGGCCGTTAGACTTATCGCAGAACCGATAAGAGTAAGGGCAGGTCACCACCAAGGGTGAGTGATCCTGAACATAACCTGAAGATAATTGAGGCCCAACATGCCTAGAAGAAGAGTTGTCGCGAAACGCGAAATTCTACCCGATCCCAAGTTCGGAAATGTGACCTTGGCCAAGTTCATGAACCATGTCATGATCTCTGGTAAGAAATCCGTTGCTGAACGTATTGTTTACGGTGCTTTGGACAAGATCCAAGAGCGCGGTAGTAATGATCCCCTTGAAACATTTGAACAGGCTTTGGAAGCTATTGCCCCAATGGTAGAGGTTAAATCTCGCCGTGTGGGTGGTGCTACCTATCAAGTACCTGTTGAAGTTCGTCCTGCACGTCGTTCTGCTCTGGCCATGCGCTGGTTGGTAGACTATTCTCGCAAACGTGGCGAGAAGTCTATGGCTTTGCGTTTAGCTGGCGAGATTATGGATGCTGCAGCTGGCAAAGGTGCCGCGGTTAAGAAACGTGAAGACGTTCACCGTATGGCCGAAGCCAACAAAGCGTTCTCTCACTTCCGCTTCTAATACCAGTCGGAGACTGCAAAAATGGCTCGTAAAACGCCTATCAATCGTTACCGTAATATCGGCATTGTTGCTCACGTAGACGCGGGCAAGACGACGACTACGGAACGTATTCTGTTTTACACTGGCCTGTCTCACAAAATTGGTGAAGTGCACGATGGTGCCGCCACCATGGACTGGATGGAACAGGAACAGGAGCGGGGTATTACGATTACTTCCGCTGCTACTACTTGTTTCTGGAAGGGTATGAACCAGCAGTTTGATGATCACCGCATAAATATCATTGATACCCCCGGGCACGTGGACTTCACTATTGAAGTTGAACGTTCCCTGCGGGTGCTTGATGGTGCGGTGGTTGTGCTTTGTGGTTCTTCTGGGGTACAGCCACAAACGGAAACAGTTTGGCGTCAAGCCAATAAGTATTCCGTTCCACGCATGGTGTTTGTAAATAAAATGGACCGTGCTGGGGCTGACTTCCTAATGGTAGTCGACCAATTGAAAGAACGTTTAGGCGCCAACGCTGTGCCTATGCATTTGGCCATTGGTGCTGAAGATGCATTTAAAGGTGTTATTGACCTGGTGCGCATGAAAGCCATTATGTGGAATGAAGAAGATCAGGGCATGACTTATGAGTTGGAAGATATTCCAGCTGATATGCTTGAGCAAGCAGAAGAGTATCGTGAGATGCTAGTTGAAGCAGCTGCTGAAGCAAATGACGAACTGATGGATAAGTACCTTGAAGAAGGTGAGTTAACCGACGCTGAGTTGAAAGCGGGTCTGCGTGCGCGGACCCTTGCCAATGAAATTGTCCTAGTACATGCTGGATCTGCCTTTAAAAATAAAGGTGTGCAGGCTGTATTGGACTCCGTCATTGAATATATGCCATCGCCTTTGGAAGTAAAGGCGATCGAAGGTACTTTAGATGATGGTGAAAGCGTAGCTGAGCGTCCTGCTGATGACCAAGCCCCATTTGCGGCCTTGGCCTTCAAAATTGCTACGGACCCATTTGTCGGTACCCTAACCTTTATGCGCGTATATTCAGGTGTGTTGAACTCAGGTGATGCCGTGCTTAACTCTGTAAAAGGTAAGCGCGAGCGTGTCGGCCGAATGGTTCAGATGCACTCCAATAATCGTGAAGAGATCAAGGAAGTACGCGCTGGTGACATCGCTGCTGCAATTGGTCTTAAAGACGTGACTACGGGTGATACGCTGTGTGATCAGAACAGTCCTATTGTTCTAGAACGCATGGAATTCCCCGAACCTGTTATCTCCGTTGCGGTCGAGCCCAAGTCACAGGCTGATCAGGAGAAAATGGTTGTGGCTCTGGGCAAATTAGCCCAAGAAGATCCTTCTTTCCGAGTGAAAACTGATGAGGAAACGGGGCAAACGATCATTGCTGGTATGGGTGAATTGCACCTAGATATTATCGTTGATCGCATGCATCGTGAATTTAGTGTTGAAGCTAATATTGGTAAGCCACGTGTGGCCTACCGAGAGAAGATCCGCACCACTGTTGATGCCAACCATAAGTTTGTGCGTCAATCCGGTGGGCGTGGCCAATATGGTCATGTTGTCGTTGAATTTAGTCCCTCTGATGAAGAAGGACTAGAGTTTATTAATGAAATCGTGGGTGGGGTCATTCCGAAGGAATATATCCCGGCTATTCAAAAAGGCATTGAAGAGCAAATGCAAAACGGTGTTATTGCCGGTTACCCTTTGCTGGGTATTAAAGCTCGCCTTTATGATGGTTCCTTCCACGATGTAGACTCGAATGAAATGGCCTTTAAAATCGCTGCTTCCCAAGCTTTGCGGAAGTATGCTCAAGAAGCAGATCCCTGCTTGTTAGAGCCGGTTATGAAGGTCGAAGTAGTGACTCCTGAAGAGAACATGGGTGATGTGATGGGTGACCTGAATCGTCGTCGTGGTCTGGTACAGGGAATGGATGACACGCCTGCGGGCAAAGTCATCAATGCACAGGTTCCTCTTGGTGAAATGTTTGGTTATGCCACTGATTTGCGCTCTGCAACTCAGGGTCGTGCCAGCTACTCCATGGAATTTGAATGTTACGCCGAGGCTCCTCAAAATATTGCTGAAGCGGTTATTAATCAAGCCTAACTTTCTAAAAAGGGTAATTACTCATGGCTAAAGAAAAGTTTGAACGTAGTAAGCCGCACGTAAACGTCGGCACCATCGGTCACGTTGACCACGGTAAAACCACTCTGACAGCTGCGCTAACA
>MDSZ01202054.1_pt1 | contig 14892 bp, 13 predicted proteins | sample 811201 | NCBI WGS metagenome assembly MDSZ01 (sample SAMN05326647, study PRJNA326480) | marine metagenome | isolation source: seawater | place: Indian Ocean: North | collected 2010
ATTATAAAAATAATGCAGAGATTGTAACTTTTTTTACTCAAGAAATGTTAAAAAGAGGTTATCTAGCTGGGTCACAGGTCGCCACAAGTTCTGCTTATAATAAGAATATAATTAATAAATATTTAAAAGAGGTTGACCAAGTTTTTGGTAAGATCAGATTTTTTCTTGAAAAAGGGAAATTTCCACTAAAAGGAGAAATTAAACATTCAACATTTAAAAGACTAACAGGATAGAGGTAACTAAGAATAAAAATTTATAAATTTATGCAACTTGAAAATTTATTTAGACTTTTAAAAAAAATAAAAAAACAGTCTATGCTTCCTTTACACTCACCAGATATATCAATCAAAGATTATAACATCATAAAAAATTGTGTAAAATCAACAAACATATCAACCTATAGCAATTATGTTGGGCATTTTGAAAATAAACTTAAAAAATATACAAAATCTAAATACGTAATTGCAACTAATTCAGGAACATCAGCGTTACATTTAGCTTTAATGAGTTTTGATATAGATGAAGGTGATGAAATTTTAATTCCTTCACTTAACTATGTTGCTCCAGCAAATGCAATTATGTATTGTAATGGAAGCCCTCACTTTGTTGACGTAAACAAAAAAACATTAAGTGTAGATATTGAAAAACTTGAAAATTATTTAAAAAAAATTTTATTAAAAAAGAAAAATTTCTTTTTAAACAAAGTTACAAAGAAAAAAGTTAGGGGCATGATAGCATTTCATCCTTTTGGGCATGCGGTTGAAATAGATAAACTTAAAAAAGTGCTTAAAAAATATAAATTATTTTTAATTGAGGATGCAGCTGAGGCAATGGGAACATTTTTTAAAAAAAAGCATATGGGAACATATGGAGATGTGGGTGTTTTAAGTTTTAATGGAAATAAAATAATTAGTACAGGAGGTGGTGGAGCTGTCATTACAAATAATAAGATTAAAGCAATGAAAATTTTGGAATTGGCAACAATTTCTAGAGAGAGACATGAATTTGAGTTTATCTACAAGGGAATTGGATATAACTATAGAATGCCAGGCCTGAACGCTGCTCTGGGCATTTCTCAACTTAATAAGTTAAACGATCTAATTAAAAAGAAAAGAATTATAAGTAGAAAATATGAGAAGTTTTTTAAATCAAACAAAAACATTACTTACTTTAAAGAGCCAAAAAATTGTAAAAGTAATTACTGGCTTAATACAATTATTTTAAAAAAAAATAATTTAAGAATTAGAAACAAATTTATCAAAAAGTGTATTAAAAGCGGTATTCAGGTTAGACCAATATGGAAACCATTACACACGTTGAGTTATTTAAAAAAATTTCCTAGAATGAAACTCGTAAATACATCTATTTTAATGAGCAAAATATTGAGTTTACCAAGTAGTCCTAATATTAAATTGTAATATGATCAAAAGTATTTTTTATATAAAACCAGAAAATACAATAAATTCTGCAATCAAAAAAATTAATTTGAATAGCCACGGTTGTCTTATTGTTGTCGATAACAAAATGAGATTATTAGGCACCTTGAGTGATGGAGATATAAGAAAAGCTTTACTAAAAAAAAAGAAATTAAAAGATAAAATTCAAAATATTTTTTTTAAAAAATCAATTTTTGTTTATAAAGATAATTATTCAAAAAATTTATTAAAAAAATTAATTTTAAAAAAAAATTACCCAATTATTCCGGTTATTGATAAAACTAAAAAAGTTTATGATATTTTTTATAAAGAAAAATTAACCATTAACAAAATCAAAAGTAAAAACAAAATTTTAACGAATGTTGTCATTATGGCGGGGGGAAAGGGAACGAGATTACAACCTTTTACTAATATATTACCAAAACCATTAATTCCGATAAATGGAAAACCAGTTATAAAGCATATAATAGATAAATTTGAGAAATATGGATTTTCTAATTTTTATTTAACTTTAAATTATAAAGCGGAAATAATGAAAGCTTATTTCAAAGAAATCAACACAAAATATAAATTGAATTATATTCAAGAAAAAAAACCTTTAGGCACGGTAGGGGGTTTAAGACAATTATACAAAAAGATTAAAAATTATCTAATCGTAACTAATTGCGATACGATAATAAACGCAAACTATCTTAATATATTAAATTATCATAAAAAAAATAAATTTGATATGACAATTGTTGCATCAAAAAAAAAATTTGTAATTCCTTATGGTATTTGTAGAACAAATAATAAGACATTAAAAAAGCTAGAAGAAAAACCTTCTTATAGTTTCCTAGCAAATAGTGGATTTTACATTTTAAACAAAGAGATTTTAGGACTTATTCCTCACAACAAATTTTATAACATTAATCAATTATTAGATATTATTAAAAAAACCAAACTTAAAGTGGGTGTTTTCAAAATTTCAGATAATGCCTGGATAGATACTGGACAATGGTCTGAATTAAATAAAATACAAAAAATTTAATTCAATGAATAAAAATCTCTGCGTTTGTGTTTTAGTAAGATCTGACTCTATTAATCAAATATTAACTTCATTATCGTATACTCTTAATAAATTAAGTAAATGTACCAAAACATTATATATAATTAATACAATGAATCTTGAATTTTTTTCCAATAAAAAAAATTTTTTTAAAATAAATAAAAATATAAAATATCCAAAAAATTTGTCTTTTATTAACCCAAAAAGTTATAAAGAATTAAAAAATTTTAAGAAGGACAAGAATATTATAGCAGTCAATAATATTGGAAGATCATTTCCAGAACTTAAAATAAATATAATATTAAGGATTCTAGGTATAAAACAAATAATTATCAGTAATTTTGGAAATATACAGGGACCCGGATCTTTTCATTCAATTGATGGAAGATTTAAAGATTTGTTTTTTAAAAAGCTTCCCCAAAAAATTACAATTATATTGAGTATTTTTGGTATTTGTCCAAAAATAGATATTAGGTTTGTATCTAGAAAAGATAAAATTAATTGGGGTACCAAAAATTTTTTAAGTAAAGTAGAAAATTTTTTTCCATTAAAACTGAAATACACAAAAAAATACGTACTAATAAATAGTTTAGCTAGTGATATCAATTCAGAAATAAATATTAGAAAAGAAGAAAAATATATTGTTTTAGTTGACACAAATGTCAATCATAAAGACTCAATTCGATCACAAAAAAAATTAAGTGAAGATAAAGTTAAAAAAATATATAAAACTGTTTCAAATTTTTTAGAAATTTTAGAAAAGAAATTCAAAAAAAAAATTATTATTTGTATTCACCCCTCGTCTGATATTAATAAGATGAAAAATTATACCCAAAACAAATATGTGATTAAAAAATACAAAACAAGAGAATATATCTATAAATCTTTTATAGTTTTGTTTTATGAGTCGACAGCAATAATTGATGCAATTTTATTAAAAAAAAGGATAATTGCTCTTGAAAATAAAATGATGGGAGAAATTTGGGTCAAAGAGTCAAATCAATATCCAACCAAAGTAGGTATTAAAAAAATTGATTTAAATAATTTTAAACTTCCTAACAAAATAAAATTTATAAAAGATTTAGATAAAAGGTCAAAAAATTATAGTTCATTTATAAATAATAATTTAAGACATGATAAAAATGAGTTGGGAATGGATAAAGTAATTAAAGAAATCAACCAATTAAGCCTATGAATAAAAAAAAGATAAACATACTCTGTACAATTTGTGCGAGAGGGGGTTCAAAAGGAATAAAAAACAAAAATCTTACTCCTCTTTATAAAAAACCTTTAATTGATTACACAATTTCAATAGCAAAAAAAATCAAAAAAATTGATAATATTGTTATTTCAAGTGATTCAAAAAAAATATTAAAATTTGGAAAAAAAAAAAATATTAAAAATTTGATACTTAGGCCGAAAAAATATTCAAGTGATAATGTTTCTAAAATTTTGGCCATTAGACATGCACTTATCTATACAGAAAAATTGTTAAATAAGAGATTTGATTTAATTGTAGATTTAGATGTAACTTCTCCACTACGAGTAAAAGGGGACATAGAAAGAGCAATTAAGAAAATTTCTAGTAAAAACAATTATAGTAAAATAAATTTAGTTTCAGCCAATGAATCAAGGTCAAATCCTTTTTTTAATGCAATCAAGGTCGAAAAAGGTAAAGTTGAATACATCAGTAAAATAGGCAACAAAATTAAGAGCAGACAAACTGCTCCCAAGGTGTTCGACTTAAACGCTTCAGTGTATATTTGGGGCAGGAAAGCTCTGTTAAATAATAATAATTTAATAAACAAAAATACCATTGCTTACATAATGCCATTTGAAAGGTCCTTAGATATTGATACCTCCATTGATTTAAAACTTGTAAAATATTTATTAAAAAAATGAGCATAATTAAAAAATTAAATTTAAAGAATAAACTAGTTTATATTTGTGGTGGCAGTGGACTTATTGGAAGAGAGATTTCAAAAGAGTTTATAAATTGTGGGGCAAAAGTAATTAATCTTGATTTAATAGACAAGAATAAAAAAATTAAAAAAATTAAATTTGAGAAATTTGATATTGTCAATGATGGTGTAAACTCAAGTAGAATTAATACTTTAATAAAAAAATATGGTGTTCCGGATATTCTAATTCAAGCAGCATATCCGACATCAAAAAACTGGAAATCCTCCAAACTTGATAAACTAAAACTAAATTCTTTTTTAGAAAACTTTGAAATGCAATTAGTCAAGAATATATGGTTTACAAAAATGATTGGTAATAAAATGAAAAAAAAAGGTGGATCAATTATATTCTTAAATTCTATTTATGGATTAGTGGCACAAGACACAAAAATGTATGAAAATACAAATATTAATTACAATTTTACATACGCGGTTATAAAAGGGGCAATCACTAATGCTGTAAGACAAATGGCCGTGATTTATGCAAAATATAAGATAAGAGTAAATTCTGTTTGTCCTGGTGGAATAATTGATAAACAAGGAAAAAGTTTTATTAGTAAATATTCAATGAAAACTCCACTAAAAAGAATGGCAAACTCAAAAGATATTGCACCTATGGTCGTTTTTTTATCATCAGACAATGCCAAATATATTACTGGTATAAATCTAGCTATAGATGGTGGCTTTACAGCAATTTAAATTAAATTAGATGAAAATTAAATCTTATATTCATAAGATAAGAATTATTTTAGGAAATAAAAATCAAAAACAATTTTGTTTTTTGATAATTGGCTTATTTTTTCTCTCTTTACTCGAATTGATAGGCTTAGGTTCAATCCCTTTTTTTATTGTTGCTTTATTTGATCCTGAAAATTTTTTAACTTTTCTAAATAGTTTTAGTTATTTGAATTTTTTGATTGTTTTCTTTAACGAAAATTTTATCCTGAAGTACTCTTTTTTAATAATCTCAATTTTTTTAATCAAAAATGTTTATTATTTTTATATTGTTTTAATGAAGTCTAAATTTATTAAAAAAGTTAAAATTGATTTAATAGATAAATTATATAATTCATATATTAATAAAGGATATATTTTTCATATCAATAACAATCCGTCTAAATTAGTTAAAAACTTGAATACTGAAATTAATAGAACAGTTTCAAGTGTTTCAAGTTTACTAAGTATATTTTTAGAACTTTTAATAACATTTTTGATTTTTTTGGTTATATTTTTTAGTAACCCAGCTATTTCAATTTTTGCAGTAATTTTTTTAAGCTTAATATCACTGATATATTATTTTGTTATCAAAGAATATTCAGTTAAATGGGGAAAAAATATTTCAAAATATTTTGCAATTTTTTTTAAAAATCTAAGTGAAACTTTTGGAGCAATTAGAGAGATTAAACTTTCAAATAAATTAGAGAATTATAAAAAATTAGTCATGAAAAATGTTAATGAAATGGAGCAAATGAACTTTAATCAAACAATATTAAATTCAACACCCAGAATAATATTAGAGATAATAGCTGTTTCTTCAATTGTTCTAATTGCAATGATAATGATTTATTTTGATGAAAATAATAATTCAAATCTTGCATTACTATCTTTTGTCGCCATTTCATCAATTAGACTTGTCCCATCCATTACTACTATTTCAAAATCATTTAACGATATGAACTATCTCAACTCTTCTTTAGATATCGTTTATAATGATATAACAAACAATACTAATGCAGCCCCTATTTATTATGTAAAGAAAAAAGAAAAAATAATAGATTTTAAAAATAAGCTTTCTATCCAAAATTTGTCATTTGGATATGATAAAAGCAATGTTTTATTAAATAATATCAATTTAGAAATTGATAAAGGTTCTACAGTATCAATTTCAGGACAATCTGGTAGTGGAAAAACAACTTTAGTAAATTTAATCACTGGATTATTACAACCAGATAAAGGTAAAATTTTAATTGATGATTTAGATATAATTAATAATTTGAGCTCATTCCAATCAAAAATTGGATATGTTGCTCAAGATACTTATCTGTTAGATGACACGATAAGAGAAAACTTAACTTTTCTAGTAAACGATAAAACTACAATAAGCGACAAAGAAATTTTAGATATTTTAAAATTAGTAAAATTAGATAAGTTTTTGGATACCTGCCAAAATGGGCTCGATACCATAATAGGGGATAGAGCAGTGAGAGTTTCAGGGGGACAAAAACAAAGAATTTCCCTTGCTAGAACGCTTATGATTAAGCCAGAAATATTGATTTTAGACGAAGCAACATCTGCACTAGATTTTGAAAATGAAGAACTAATTTTAGATGAAATAATGAGATTGTATGCTAACAAAACGATAATTTTAATAACTCATAGAAAAAATAGTTTAAAATATTGTGATAAAAATTATTCGTTAATTGAGGGGAAATTGACAGTATCATGAAAAAATTTGATATTTTTATTAAGGGAGCAACTGTGGATTTGATTATATTGACGAAATCCCTAGCAAAAAATAGTGCTTGGTATTCATGGTTAAATGATAAGGAAAACACGAATTATACAAGACAAGGTTATTTTCCAAATACTAGAAAAAATCAAATTAAATATTTTGAAAATAACATCACTGATAAAAAAAATTTAATGCGAAATCATATTAATAAAGAAAGAATTCAACTAGGTATTGTTACAAAAAAAACTAATAAATTTGTTGGTGTTATAAGTCTTTACAACTTTCATTTCATTGAGAGAAGTTGCTCTGTGTCAATATTAATTGATAAAAAAGCAAAATTAAAAAATTCACTACTCGTTTATAAAGAGGCGCAATTTCTATTAATAGACCATGCATTTAAAAAATTAAATATTAGAAGAATCGAAGCTGGCGCTTCCTCGAAACAATTAGCAGAATTAGCAAAAAAACTATTTGGTTTTGAAATTGAAGGGGTTGCAAGAGAAAAAGAATTCATTGATGGACGTTATACCGATATGTATCATTTAGGCTTGTTAAAATCTGATTGGAAAGATTAAGTGTAAAATGTTGGATAGTTATATTTTTTTTTCAAAAACAATCGGCTTAATAGTAGTAACAATATTTTTATTATTTATAATTATAGAACTATATTTTAAACTTGTTAGTTTTTTAAATAATAAAGATAAAGATTTATCAAAAAATTCAATTTACCCAAAAGATTATTATCCTGATCAATATCATGGATATCTGGATTATTATCAAAGCTGGGAAAAAGCGATGTTCAAATATATACCTATTGGTTTTAGAGTTTTTAATAAAAAAAATAAATTGCTTGAAAAACACGCTAAAATAAATTCACTTGGTTTTCGAACTTATGAATTTGAGAATAAAGCTAATGAAGAAATCAGAATTGCTATTTTAGGTGGTTCAGCAGCATTTGGTTGTGGTGCTAGCTCTAATGAAAATACAATATCTGGAAATCTTGAAAATATATTAAGAAAAAAATACAAAAAAAATATTAGAATATTTAATCTGGCACAAATTAATAGTTTTCAGACACAAGATATCCTTACAATAAATTTTTTTTTCGAAAATATAAGACCAGATTTAGTAATTTTTTATAATGGCTGGAATGAAATAATTTCAAATAATATTATGAAAGATGAATATATTAATAATTATAATGTTTTTAATTTGACAGAATTAGATAATTGGAATCCACCAGCTGTAAACGAAGTAAAATTATCAAACCTAAAAGAATCATTATACCATTTTTTCTGTGAAAAATTAAAATTCGTTGATTATTTAAATTTCAAACCCAAAAACCCCAAAAGAGATAAATATAGAAAATCTTTTAGAACATTAGAAGACTCAATAGTATCTGGTTCAAGACTTTACCAAACAAATTTAAAAATAATAGACAAACTGAGCAAAGCTTTTAATTTTGAGTTAATTAATATATTACAACCAAATATGTCATTAAAAAAAAATCTTACAGATATTGAAAAAAAAATACTTGAATATAATAAACTACATAACAATTTATTTGAGAGTCAAAATTTTGTAGACACTCTATTTAAGACTAATATTTATAAATCACTAAGTCACTTGATAGATGTAAAACATAATTTGTATGATTTTAGTAAAATTTTTAATGATGAAAAATCAACTACCTATAACACCATTGTGCATTGCAATGATTTTGGTTATAAAATTGTTGCTAATAAAATTAATGAAATTATAGAAAACAATGAAAAATATAAAAGTATTTTTATATAAAATTCTAAATATTCTTACTTTAAGTTTTTTATTTAAAAAAAAGAAAAAAAGCAAAAGTCAGTCTGACGACATCTATCCTTTATATTAATAATAAATTTTCATGAATTATCGAGAAAAGATTAGGGTTATTCCTAAATTAGAGATCAAAAATGAGAATCTTATCAAAGGAATAAAGTTTGATGGGCTTAGAGCTATTGGCGATCCCATAAAATTTGCTAAAAAGTATTATAAAGCAGGAGCAGATCAGATAATTATACATGATATCGTTGCCTCATTGTATGGCAGGAAAAATATTTATGAAATTGTAAAAAGGATCTCAGAAGATATTTTTATCCCAATTACAGTTGGGGGAGGAGTCAGAACAATTAATGATGTAAAAAATCTGTTAGGTTCTGGTGCTGATAGAGTATTTATAAATTCAGCGGCTATTTTAAATCCCAATATTATTGAACAAATAATAGAGTTATTTGGAAAGCAATTCCTAACTATTTCTATTGAGGTAAAAAAAATTGATAATGAATATTTCTGTATGTACGATCACGGCAAAGAAAAGTCTCCTTATAAATTAAATGAGTGGCTAGAAAAAATTAAAGATTATGATATTGGGGAATACTTAATTAGTTCAATTGACGATGATGGTTGTATGAAAGGATTCGATATTGAATTGGTTGAATTGATTAAAAAATTTGATTTTAAGAATCAAATTTTAATTTCTGGAGGCATCTCCAGCCAGAGTCACATTGATGAAATAATAAAGAATTATTATCCATCAGGTCTTGTAATAGGAGCTGGTCTACATTTTGATAGAGTAACAATAAAGGATATAAAAAATTATTTGGCTGATCTTAATTGTAATGTAAATAGAATATGAAAATTTCGATTATTAATTTAGGAATCAATAATATTAAAAGCGTTGTAGATTTTTTTTCGCAATTCGGAGATGTAAAGATTATTGAAAGTAAAGATAGTTACACCTCAAGTGATGTTTTGGTATTTCCAGGAAATGGTTCATTTAAAACAGGATCAGAATTGATGAAAAAAAAAAAATTTGATATCTTGATAAATGATTTAATTAATTCAAATACTAAAATTATAACTATTTGCTTGGGTACACAATTGTTATTTGAATTTAGTGATGAATCTAAAAATTATAAAAATATTAAAATACTTTCTGGAAAAGTAATTAAGATTGAGACATCAAGCTGTAGATTACCCTTACTTGGATGGTATGATATAGAGTCTGACCAAAACTATCTTAATAAAAAAAGTTTTTTTTTTAATAATAACTTTTATTGCAAACTAGACAATAATTCGGAAATTACATCAAAAGTAATATTTGATGATTTTGAATTGACTGCCTCAATCAAAAAAAATAACATATATGGATTTCAATTTCATCCTGAGAAAAGTTCTGTTAATGGTTACAAATTAATAAAAGAGATAATTAATGAATAATTTTAGATTAAAGAATCAATCAACAGAAGTTATTTTTTGCAAAAAATGTGTTTTTTCAAATCAAAAAGTTATTCCTTCATTAGTAGTAAAAGATGATATTGACCATTCAAATAAAGAATTTTTAAGATTTGATAATAATGGTGTGTGCACAGCTTGTTTAGAAGTTGAAAAAAAATTTAATAAAAAAATTGATTGGGAAAAAAGAGAATTTCAACTTAGAGAAATCCTTAAAAAGTATAGGTCTCGAAATGGTTCATATGATTGTATAGTGCCTGGATCTGGCGGTAAAGATTCTGTTTTCCAGGCCGAGGTTCTAAGAAAAAAATATAAAATGAACCCACTTACGGTTACATTTGCACCAGCAAGATACACAGATATAGGTATGAAAAATTTTCATAACTGGTCCGAATATGGAGGAGTAAGTAATTTTTTATTCAGCCCCAGTGGAAATGTGTACGGAAAACTAGTTAGATTAGCTTATGAAAATCTGCTACACCCTTTTCAACCGTTTATTTTTGGCCAAAGACATTTTGCATCAAGAATGGCACTTCTACACAAAATTCCACTTGTTTTTATGGGTGAACCTCACACAGAATATGGTGCCTCTGAGGAAGAGGAAGATCAATTTGAAATGCTAAGAAAATTTTATACAACGAAAAAGAATGATATTCTGGTCTCCGGATTAACAACAGATGAGTTAATTAATAAGCATGGGATTTTAAAATCAGACTTAATTAATTTCTTACCATTAGAAGAAAACAAGGTCATTGAAAATGGTATAAGAATTCTTTTCTTAGGATATTTTGAGGAAATGAAACCGCAAGAAAATTATTACAAAGCAACAGAAATTTCAAATTTCACACCAAATGAGGAAAGAGTAGAAGCGTCATATTCAAAATATAGTTCTATAGACGATAAAACTGATGGATTTCATTATTGGACTTCTTATGTAAAATTTGGTCTAGGAAGGACATCTCATGAAGCAGCGAATGAATGTAGACATAATTATATAAATCGAGATGAAGCAATAGCTCTAGTTAAAAAATACGATCACGAATTTCCAAAAAAATATTTTAATGATTTCTTAAAATTTACAAAACTATCAGAAGAAGAATTTTTTGAGATTGCTGATAGATTTAGACCAGATCACCTTTGGGAAAAAAAAGGTAATGATTTTAAATTTGGTGGTAATTGGAAATTAAAAAAAATCATATCATAAAAAGATAAATTAAATGAAAAATTTTTTTTTTAATACTTTATTAAAATATGGACAGAATATTGCATTAATTGATGAAAATGAAAATTCTTATTCTTATAAAGAATTAAATTTTTTGGTAAATGAATGCAGTAAAACACTCAAGAATTATAATTTAGCCTTTCTGATTGCAAATAATACACTAGATTTTATAGTTTCTTATTTGTCTTTATTGAGATCTAATGTTTTAGTAGTACTACTTGACAGACAAATAAGAAAAGATGATTTAATTCGGTTATTAGATCTATATAAGCCAGATATAATTGTCAGAACATCTGAAGATAATTTACCGATTCATAATTTAAGATGTGTCAAAAACAAAAAAAATCTTGGAATTTATTTATTCAATAAAAGAAAAAAAATAATCAATAAAAAAATCGCTCAATTAATCTCTACTTCTGGAACTACTGGAAGTGAAAAATTTGTAAAACAATCTTTCAAGGCGCTGGATGATAATATAAAAAAAATTTCAAATTTTTTAAAGATTTCGAATGAAGATAATACTATAACTACAATGGACCCTCATTATACATATGCATTATCAATTATTAATACTCACATATATAAAGGAGCGACGGTTATTTTAAATAACTCGTCTTTTTTCGAAAAAAAATTTTGGGAAAAATTTGAAAAATACAAGATAAATACTTTTGGGGGAGTCCCATTCCATTATGAAATGCTGAAAAAGTTAAAATTTCATGAAAAAAAAATTAATCATCTAAAATACATTACTCAGGCTGGAGGGAAAATAAATGATCTTGTATTGGATTATTTTATAGATATTTCTGAAAAAAAAAATTTTAAATTTTTTGTTATGTATGGTCAAACAGAGGCAATATCTAGAATTTCAATTTTAGATTACAGGTTTTTAAAAAAATATAAGGGTAGTGTAGGAAAACCACTTAGAGGCTACAAGATTTGGATTAGTAAAAAAAATGATTTAGATCAAAAAAAAAATGGAGAAATTATTTTTTCAGGAAAAAATATTATGAGTGGTTATTCACAAAATTTAAAGGATTTGGAAAAAATTGAAATTATAAAAAAACATAACACTGGAGATATTGGTTATATTAATAATGAAGGTTTTATTTTCATAACTGGAAGAAAAAAAAGATACATTAAATTTTATGGACATAGAATAAATCTAGATGATATTGAAAAAAAAATTAATTTTAGAAAAACTATTTGTGCATGTGAGGAAATTAACAATAAAATTTATCTTTTTTTATTAAAAGATATTAATTCAGATTTAATCTTCAAGAAATACCTTAGAAATGTATTTTACTCAAAAAAAAATATTAATTTTTTTTTAGTTAAAGAAATTCCAAAAAATAATAATAATAAAATTGACTACAAAAAATTAATTAAATTTTTGAAATAAATGAATATTTTAGATTTAGCAAAGATAAGTCCGTATTCTTTAAATAAAATTAAGAAAGATAAAATTTTTCTCGAGCTATTTAAAAATTTAAATGAATATCATTTAAAAAATTGCAAAGATTATAAGAAGATCTTTAATATAATTAGAAAAAAAAAAATCAACTCAATCTCTGACTTTCCAATGCTCCCAGTCAGAATTTTCAAAGATCATGATTTAGTTAGCATTAAAAAAGAAAATATTAAAAAAAAACTTTTTTCTTCAGGCACAACAAGTTTGAAAAGATCGAAAATATATTTGGATAATGAGAATTCAAAAATGCAAATTAAAATACTTAGTAATTTGATTACCTCATTGTTTGGAGATCAAAGATTACCAATGTTAATTTTAGGTGATGAGAGAAAAGTAAAAACAATAAAAGATTTTGATGCAAAAAAGGCAGCAATAAGTGGTTTTTCTTTCTATGGAAAAAATCATACTTACATAATTGAAAACGGTGAAATTTGTTATAGTAAATTAAATGATTTTCTAAATTCTTTTGGAGAAAAAAAATTTTTATTGTTTGGTTTTACAAGTGATATATTTGAGTTTTTGATAAAAAAGATAAATAAAGACAAAATAATTTCAAAGTTTGGTAATTGTATTTTAATTCATGGAGGTGGCTGGAAAAAATTAGAAAAATTCAAAATTTCAAATGAACTATTCAAAAAAAAATTATACTCAATATTGGGAATTAAGAAAATTCATAATTATTATGGTCTAGTCGAACAAACAGGATCAATTTTTTTTGAATGTGAACACGGAAACCTACATGCATCTATTTATTCTGATATATTCATAAGAGATAAAAATTTTAATTTGATTGAAAATAAAAAAATTGGATTTATTCAAATTTTATCTCTATTGCCCAAAAGTTATCCAGGACACAATCTTATTACAGAAGATTTAGGTAGAATTAAAGGAGAAGACGATTGCAAGTGTGGAAGAAAAGGTAAGTATTTTGAAGTTTTTGGTAGAGTCAAATTTGCAGAAATAAGAGGCTGTAGCAATGTTTAAAAGAATTTTAAATATTGATTTAAATAAATTTAGAAAAATACGAAAACCTTTTGATGATAATGTTATAAATTTTATTTCAGATTTTTCAAAAGAGTTAAAAAAACTTAATAAAAATAATTTAACTGAATTATATTTTTTAATGAATTGGTGTACAAAAAGAAATATATTAAAAATAAAAAATTCAGTCAATTTAAGTAAAGAAGATAGAGTTGGAAGAGGAATAGTTTTTCATATTTCCCCTTCTAATGTGCCAACAAATTTTTTTTACAGTTTTTTATTTGGTTTATTAGCTGGAAACTCAAATATTGTGAGAATTCCTAAACAAAATTTCCCAGAAAAGATAATAATTCTTAAGGCATTCAAAAATATCTCAAAAAAAAAAATCTATAAATCAATCAAAGATACAAATATTTTTATTGATTATGACCATAAAGATAATCAAAATATTACTTACAACTTATCAATGATTTGTGATGTAAGAATGATTTGGGGAGGTGACAAATCAATCAATGAAATTAGAAAAGTTTTTTTACCTGAGAGAAGTATTGAACTTACATTTTCAGATCGGTACTCTATTTCAATTATTAATCAAGATTTAATTAAATTTAATAACAAAAACGATCTTAAAATTTTTATAAAAAAATTCTTCTACGACTCTTTTATGATGGGTCAATTAGCCTGTAATTCACCTCAAATAATTTTTTGGATTGGAAAGAAAAAAAGTAATATTGAGAAATTCTGGCTAGAATTAAATTCTCTAGTAGTTGAAAGATACAAATTTAAAGAGATAGATATAATGGATAAATACAGTAATTTAGTGTCAAAAATAATATCAAATAATGATTTTAAAAAATTAAAAAGATATTCAAATAATATTTATGTCATAGATTTAGATAATAAAGATTATACCAATTCAAAATTAAGAGGGTCACATGGCACATTCTATCAAAAACCATTAAGGAAACTTGAAAACGTTGAGAAATATATTGATAAAAAATGCCAAACAATTACATATTACGGGGTCTCAAATTTAGACATTAAGAATTTAATTATA
>MDSZ01132651.1_pt1 | contig 14891 bp, 15 predicted proteins | sample 811201 | NCBI WGS metagenome assembly MDSZ01 (sample SAMN05326647, study PRJNA326480) | marine metagenome | isolation source: seawater | place: Indian Ocean: North | collected 2010
AGTAGCTCAGTTGGTTAGAGCACTAGTTTGTGGAACTAGGGGTCGGTGGTTCGAATCCACCCTGCTGTACCAAAAAAATGGTAAAAGAAAAAAACAACAAACCCTCTAAAGAACTTCCGATAGGGTTTGTAGATAGGCAAGAAAAAGAATTACTCGTACGTGACTTTATAATTTCTAAAATAAAAGAAGTTATGATTAAATACGGTTTTCAATATCTCGAAACCCCAAGTTTTGAGTATTCAGATAGTATTGGAAAATTTTTACCTGATAAAGATAGGCCTGAAGAAGGCGTATTCTCATTTAAGGATGAAAACAAGTGGCTATCTTTGAGATATGATCTTACTGCGCCGCTCGCAAGATATGTTGCAAAAAATTATTTAGAAATTCCAAAGCCATTTAAAAGGTATCAATTAGGAACTGTGTGGAGAAACGAAAAACCTGGACCAGGAAGATTTAGAGAATTTTTACAATTCGATGCAGACTTTGTAGGTACTAAAAGTTTACAAGCAGATGCAGAATTATGTGTGATGATTTCAGAAATTCTTGAAAAATGTGGTCTGGCTAAAACAGATTATATAATAAAGATTTCATCAAGAAAAATAACTGAAGAATTGTTCAAAAAGATAAATTTAAATGACAACCAGCAAAAACTTACCGCTTTAAGAGCTCTAGATAAAATTGATAGACTTGGATGGAATGCAGTAAAAAATTTGCTAAGTTCAGGCAGAAAAGATAAATCTGGAGATTTCACTGAAGGAGCGAATTTAAAGTCTAAGGATATTGAGACAATAGAGGCAACACTAAAGAGAAAAGTACCTGAAACAGATGATCTAATTGAAATATTGAAATTTTTTAAAGATTATAATTTCAATAATTTTGAATTTGACCCATCAATTATAAGAGGATTAGAATATTATACTGGTCCAATTTTCGAGGTAAATTTAAAATTCGATGTAAAAAATAATAAAGGACAAGTAATTCAATTTGGTTCAATAGGTGGCGGGGGTAGATACGATAATTTAGTAAGTAACTTTGGTAATTACGAAGCTCCTGCAACAGGCATATCAATCGGATTAGATAGACTAGTTTATGCTTTGATGCAGAAAAAGGATTTCAAAGTAAAACAATCAAAACCTTTAGTAATTTGTGTTTTTGATAAAAATTTAATTAAAGAATACATTAATATGCAATCGAAATTAAGAGAGGCTGGTATTAGCGTAGAAATTTATCCTGGAGAAAGTAAATTAAAAAAACAAATGGAGTATGCAAATAAAATTAAATCTCCAGCCGTAATTTTATACGGTGAGGATGAAAAAAAATCAGGAAAGCCAACCTTGAGAAATCTGATTACAGGCGAAGAGAAATCATTTGAAATGAAAGAATTAGTAAATGAAATCAAAAAAAATATCTGAAACTATAATTAAAACCTTTAAAAACAATGGTTTTGTTTTATCTGAACCTGACGTTCTTTTAGAGTCAGATTATATCATTGAGAGATCTGGAGAAAAATTTAGAAGCTCAATGCTTACTTTTGAAAGAGAAGACGGAAAAATGATGTGCTTAAGACCTGATTTAACTGTAGCTTCATGTATAAGTTTTTTGCAAAACAAAACCTCATCTAAAATTTATTATTCTGGTCAAGCATATAGAAGATCAGGAAACAAAGGCACTAACCTTATTAATGATCAATTGGGCATTGAGATACTAGGTTCAAAAAATCAAATTCAGGATGATTTTAAAATAATAAGTACAATTTTAAGTTCAGTTAAAATGATAAAAAGAAAAAAAATTCAAATAAAAGTTGGTGACATAAGTTTATTTAAAAGTTTAATTAATGCTCTGGATATGCCTGAGAGATGGAAATTAAGACTAATACGACACTTTTGGAGACCAATTTATTTTGAAGAGCTTTTAAAAAGATTAGAAAAAAATACAGATATAGATGCAGTTACTTTTGATGCAGATAAAAAAAGATTTTATGAAATGAAAAAATTTGATCAAGATAAAGTAATTGCCGGAAGATCAATATCAGAAATCTTAAGAAGATTTGATAAAAAAATAAAAGACCCAAGATCTTTTACTGATGGAAAAAAAATTGTAAAGATTATTTCTTCTTTTTTAAAAATTAATTGTAAACTCTCAGATCTTGACGAAAGGTTATTAGATTTTGTAAAAAGAAACAATCTTAAAAAAAATATATTCAAGGATTTGAAATCAATTCTTAATTTAAAAAAGCTTAATCAAAATGTAAATTTTATAGCAAATTTTGGCAGAGATGTAGAATATTATACAGGAATAGTTTTTGAAGTATTTTCAGATAAAAAAGAAATTGCTAGAGGAGGTCGTTATGATGATTTACTCAAAAGTTTAGGTGCTAAAAAAAATATCCCAGCTGTTGGAGCAGCAATAAACTTAAAAAATATATGACAGATTCAATTACTATAGGCTTACCCAGTAAAGGACGATTAAAAGATAAATCTATATCATTTTTTGATAGTATTGGTTTAAGAATTTTACAAAGTGAAAAAGAGAGAAATTACTTTGGAAAGGTTGAAAATAAATCTAATATTAAGATCATTTTTCTTCACGCTAAAGAAATTATTCAAAGATTAGGGGATGGGACAATTGATATAGGTGTGTCTGGGCTTGATCTTCTAAATGAGTCTGAAAAAAATTTACGTAATAAAATATATATAGAAAAAAAACTAAATTTTGGAAATGCTAATTTAGTTATTGCAGTACCAGACGACTGGATAGATGTTCAAACAGTTGCTGATTTAGAGGAGGTATCTTTTGACATAAGGACAAAGCGAAATACAAGACTTAGAGTTGCAACAAAATATCCAAATTTGACTAATAACTTTCTTATTTCAAAAGGCATTACACAGTATAGATTAATTCCTAGCTTAGGCGCTACTGAAACTTACCCATTTATAGGATCTTCTGAAGTTATATCAGATATTACATCTACAGGAAAAACATTAGAAGATAACAACTTAAGAGTTTTAAAAGATGGGCTAATACTAAAGTCTACCGCATGTTTATTTACTTCAAAACAAAGTAGAAAAAAAAAGAAATCATTACTTATTAACTTGTATAAATAAAAAAAATAAAAGATTAAGCCTATCTAAGGAAAATTATATTAATTATCTACTGTTACAAATTTTATTAATAATGAAACCTTGATTGGTTTTTTTTGGGTCCATATAGGACCACTCGAACGCCTCTGGTTGTTCATCAGGGACTATGAACTGTGAAAGAAGGTTTCCTCTAGCCATATTTCTTTCATAAGCTGCTAATGAAACAAATTTCATCTCATAGGTATCACAATTAGCAATATTGTGAGAAATTACTGATTTTTCTTCATCTGGATTTTCGCTTATTATATAATCTGTTAATTGCCAAAAATATATTAGTTCTCCAATTTTAAAAGTCGTTTTTTTATCGACATAAAAAACTGATGTGTTGTCAGCTGACTCAACAATTTTACTCCAATTAAAATTAGCTGATTGAGCACTTTTTGAAACAGAAAAAGCAAATAAAAGAGATAAAAATATTTTTTTCATCAAAAAATTTACCATTATTTTTTTTTATATACGACAAAAAAAAAGGCAGTAAAAACCACCCTTTTTGAATTTTTGTTTGAAATTAATGAGGATTGCATACGCATTCTTAGTATGCCAATACTCACTTATTTGAGAAGTTCATTGATAATTCCTCTATTTTAAAAGCAATTCAAAAGGTGACTTCATTGAGGAGTGAAGATAAACTGAATTTAATGAAAAAACTATCTCTATACATCTTTCTTGTTTTGATTTGGTGTAATGTTGGAATTGCAGAAGAAATAAGTGAAATTAAGGTAGAAGGCATGTCTATAGGAGATAGTTTATTAGAATATTTCACTGAAGAGGAAATTCAAGAGGCAACTGTACCTGGAGTTTACCCAGATAAATTTGAAGTAACATATAATATTAAAAAAACTTTCAGATATGATTTTATAACTGTGACATATAAATTTAATGACAAAAAATATAAAATTTATGGAATTTCAACTGGATTAAAGTTTTCAAATGATATCCAGGATTGCTACAAAGAACAAAATGAAATTGTAAAAGAGATTTCAATAAACTGGAAACACTGGGGCATATTACCTTTTGAAAAAAAAAATAACTCAACATATAAACCCGTTACTTTTGAAGATAGAAAAGGCGATGCTATTTCAATTTCTTGTTATTATTTTCCTGAAAATACTGCTAGTAATAATTTAAAAATATCTTTGGACTCGAGAGAATTTAAAAACTATTTAAAAAAAAACTAGACGAGCGATAAACCCCCCGAGACTTTCATGATACCTTCATCACTAATGATTTCCATATAGATAAAAAAAAGGGCAGTAAAAACTGCCCTTTTTGAATTTTTGTTTGAGATTAATGGGGATTACATTCCCATACCACCCATACCACCCATACCACCCATTCCGCCACCCATTGGAGGCATTGCAGGACCAGCATCTTTTTCTTCAGGTTTGTCTGCGATCATTGCTTCAGTTGTGATAAGTAAACCAGCTATCGATGCAGCATCTTGTAATGCTGACCTAACAACTTTAGTTGGATCTATAATTCCCTTAGCAAACATATCTACATAGTCTTCGTTTTGAGCGTCGTATCCTTGAGAAGCTTTCTTTCCTTCTAAAAGCTTACCTACAACTACTGAGCCATCTACACCAGCATTTGCAGTAATTTGTCTGATAGGAGCTTGAAGTGCTTTCTTGACGATTTCTACACCAGCTTTCTGATCATCACCTTTAACTTTAACACCATCTAAATCTTGAGCAGCGTAAAGCAAAGCACATCCACCACCAATAACTACACCTTCTTCTACTGCAGCCCTTGTCGCGTTAAGAGCATCTTCAACTCTGTCTTTTCTCTCTTTAACTTCAACTTCAGTAGCACCGCCAACTTTAATCACAGCAACACCTCCAGCAAGTTTTGCTAATCTTTCTTGAAGTTTTTCTTTATCATAATCAGATGTTGTTTCATTGATCTCAGCTCTAATTTGATTACATCTAGCTTCGATGTCTGATTTTTTACCCTCTCCAGCTACAATAGTGCTATTCTCTTTATCGATTTTAACCTTTTTACAAGAGCCCAAGTCTCCAACTTTAACATTCTCTAATTTAATACCAAGATCCTCCGAGATAACCTGACCTCCAGTAAGAATGGCAATATCTTCCAACATTGCTTTTCTTCTATCACCAAAGCCAGGCGCTTTCACAGCTACTACTTTAAGACCGCCTCTTAACTTGTTTACAACTAAAGTTGCTAAAGCCTCACCTTCAACATCTTCAGAAATAATCATTAATGGCCTGTTAGCTTGAACCACTGACTCTAATAATGGTACCATGGGTTGTAAGTTCGTTAATTTTTTTTCTACTAAAAGAACTAAAGGATTTTCAAGTTCAGTTGTCATTTTTTCAGTATTAGTAACAAAATAAGGAGAAAGATATCCTCTATCGAATTGCATACCTTCAACTACATCTAATTCTGTTTCAACACCTTTTGCCTCTTCGACAGTGATAACTCCTTCATTACCAACCTTTTGCATTGCTTTTGAAATCATATCACCTATAGATTTTTCACCATTAGCTGAAATTGTTCCAACTTGGGCAACTTCCTCGTTGGCTTTAACTTTTTTCGAAGATGTTTTTAATTTATCTATTACTTGTTCAACTGCTTTGTCGATACCTCTTTTGATATCCATCGGGTTCATTCCAGCCGTAACGTATTTAAGTCCCTCATTAACAATCGCTTGTGTAAGAATAGTTGCAGTGGTAGTTCCATCGCCAGCATTATCGTTTGTTTTGCTAGCAACTTCTTTTACCATTTGAGCACCCATGTTTTCAAATTTATCTTCCAGTTCTATTTCTTTTGCAACAGAAACACCGTCTTTCGTAGTTCTTGGAGCACCATAAGACTTATCCATCACAACATTACGTCCTTTCGGACCCAATGTTACTTTTACAGCATTAGCCAAAGTGTTGACACCAGTAAGCATTTTTGATCTTGCCTCTGTGTCAAATTTAATTATTTTTGCCATTTTATTCTCTCCTCAATGTTATTTTTTACTTTTTGAAATTCCCATTATGTCCGATTCTTTCATAATGCTAAATTCTTTACCATCAATTTTCACCTCAGTTCCAGACCATTTTCCAAATAGAACTATATCACCAACTTTTACATCCATTGGCGAAACTTTTCCATTTTCATTTTTTGATCCGGGTCCCACGGCGACCACTTCACCTTCTTGAGGCTTTTCTTTGGCAGTATCTGGGATTATAATACCTCCTGCGGTTTTCTCTTCGCTATCAAGTACTTTGATAAGGACTCTATCGTGCAAAGGTCTAAATTTCATATTTTTTTCTCCTATAAATTTTAATGTAGTGCTGATATGGTATGTTTTAATAAGATTTCAAGGGGTAAAAATCATTAAAAAAGCCCGAAAATACTATATTTTGAGGCAAATAACAGATTAGAAAGAGCGGAAAAATTGAGAGAGCTAGGTCATTTATCAGAAATATTTAAAAATTATGACTCTTTTATAATTGATTTATGGGGCGTGATGCATAACGGCATAAGACTTAATCCCAAAGCCATGGAGGCAATAGAACATTTAAACAATAATTCAAAAAAAGTAATTTTTTTATCAAATGCACCGAGGCCAAGCTCTAAAGTAATTAATTTTTTACTACAAATGGGCATGGATAAAAAATATCTCTCATTTGTCATGACATCTGGAGAGGCAGCCATGAATGCAATTAATCAAAATAAGTTTGGAAAAACCTTTTTTCACTTAGGTCCTCCAAGAGACACTTCAGTGTTTGAAAAAGTAAAAGATAATAGGACTAACATAAATTCGTGCGATTTTATATTATGCACTGGTTTATTTGACGAACAAAGTGAAGATTTAAATTATTATAAAAATTTTTTAAAAAATTATATTTCTAAAACGTTAATCTGTACCAACCCAGACTTAACTGTTCATAGAGGTAATCTCGAAGAGTTATGTGCAGGATCAATAGCGAAATTATTTGAAGATCTTGGTGGAGAGGTAATTTATTTTGGTAAACCACACAAAGAAGTTTACAAAATGTGTTTCAAAAAAAATGAAAAAGTCCTAGCAATAGGGGATAATTTAAGAACAGATATTAAAGGTGCAAATAATTTAAATTTTGATTGTATATTTATAACTGAAGGTGTTCATCGTAAAGAATTAAGAAAAAATACTAACCTTGATACACTTTTAAAAAGATATAATGTTAAAGCGAATTTTTATCAAAAAGAATTAACATGGTGATATGAAAATTTATAATAATACTAACTTAGCAAACAAGCATCGTAAGGGTGTGCTAGCTATTGGAAATTTTGATGGAGTACACCTAGGACACCAAAAGGTAATTCATGAAGCAAAAAATAAAGCTAAAAAAAATAATTTACCTTTAGGTGTGATGACGTTTGAACCAATGCCAGTTATGTTCTTTAATAAAGAAATCAAAAATCACAGGATAAATTCACAAGAGCAAAAAAAAATTCAATTTAAGAAATTGAAAATCGATTTTTTAATAATCTTAAAATTTACCAAAAATTTTTCACAATTAACTGCTGAGAAATTTATTAAAAAAATTATCTTTAATAAGATAAAATGTAAATATTTATATGTTAGTAAAAATTTTAAATTTGGTAATAAAAGGAAGGGAAATATCGCTACTCTTAAAAAATTTCAAAAGAATTACTCTTACAAGAACATGATAACTAATCCGTTTAAAAAAAATAACAAAATAATTTCTTCAACATTAATTAGAAAAAAAATTCGTCAAGGAAAAATCATTGAGGTTAATAAACTATTAAATAGAAATTGGTGTGTAGAGGGAAGAGTAATCAAGGGTCAGAAAAGGGGTCGTAGAATAGGTTTTCCTACATGTAATTTAAACATGGGCAACTATGTAATTCCAAGATTGGGCGTTTATTCGGTGAAAGTGAAAACTAATAGTTTTAATAAAAACGGTATAGCAAATATTGGTTTTAGACCGACATTTAAAGGTCAAAAATTATTATTAGAAACAAATATCTTTGGAATCAATAAAAATTTATATAATAAAGTAATTAAAGTGAGTTTTAAAAAATTTATAAGACCAGAAAAAAAATTTAAAAACTTTAAATTTTTAAAAAAACAAATAATGATTGATATTAAAAAAGCTAAAAATAATGTCTAAAGAAACTTTACAACTCCCAAAGACAGCTTTTTCAATGAAAGCGAGTTTACCAACCAAGGAACCTCTAATCTTAAAAAATTGGGAGAAAAATAAAATTTTTGAAAAGTTAAGAAAAATATCTAAAGGAAAAGAAAAATTTGTTCTTCATGATGGACCACCTTACGCTAATGGTCATATACATATGGGAACTGCTTTAAATAAAATTTTGAAAGATATGATAACTCGCTTTCATCAGATGAATGGTAAAGACTCAGTTTATGTACCAGGCTGGGATTGTCATGGATTACCAATAGAATGGAAAATTGAAGAACAATATAAAAAAAAGAAGAAGAATAAAGACGAAGTGCCTATTAAAGATTTTAGGGAAGAATGTAGAGAGTTCGCTAAGAGTTGGATTGATGTTCATATCAAGGAATTTAAAAGATTAGGAGTAGAAGGAGATTTTAAAAACTATTATTCAACAATGAGCTATGAAGCTGAAGCTCAAATAGTAAGAGAGTTGGGCAAATTTCTTTTAGACGGCAGCTTGTATCAAGGATTTAAACCAGTTTTGTGGTCTACAGTCGAAAAAACTGCTTTGGCTGATGCAGAAGTGGAATATATGAACCATACCTCAAGCACAATCTACGTCGCATTCAAGGTAAAAAAAACAAATAAAGATTTTTTAAAAGATACAAATATAATCATTTGGACAACAACTCCTTGGACTATTCCAGCGAATAAAGCTTTGGCTTTCAATAGTAATCTTGAATACTCAGTTTTAGAAATTAATGATCTCGAAAATTTTAAAGAAAAGAGGATCGTTGTTGCTACAAATTTAATAGATACGATCATAAAAGAGTGTGAAATTAAAAATTATAGTTTAATAAAATCTTTTAAAGGCTCTGAATTTGAAAAAACCATATGTAGTCATCCATTCACAAAAATGGATTACACTTATGACGTTCCAATGTTAGAAGCACAATTTGTAAATCTTGAGCAAGGCACTGGAATAGTTCACTGCGCACCCAGTCATGGACCCGATGATTTTAACCTATGCTTGAAAAATAATATTCCCTCGCTTTATACAGTGGATAATTCTGGACTGTACACAGATGAAATTCCTTATTTTAAAAATACTCATATTTTTAAAGCTGATAAACTTGTTATCGAAAAATTGAAAGAACATAAGAAATTACTAAAAGATGATAAATTAAACCATAGTTACCCACATTCTTGGAGATCCAAAGCCCCACTAATTTACAGAGCTACGCCTCAGTGGTTTATTTCGATGAAGCAAAATAATTTAAGAGACAAGGCTATCAAAGCTATAAATGAAACTATTTTTTATCCTAACAAAGGTAAAGAAAGGTTATTATCTATGATTGAAGGGAGACCTGACTGGTGTGTTTCAAGACAAAGGGTTTGGGGTGTTCCACTTCCAATTTTTATAAATAAAAAGACTAAACAACCTCTTAAAGACTTAAAGGTTATTGAAAGAATAGCATCAATTTATGAAAAACAAGGCTCTGATTGTTGGTTTACAGACGACTCAAAAGTTTTTTTAGGAAGAGATCATGACCCAAAAGACTATGAAAAATTAAATGATATTGTTGAAGTTTGGTTTGATAGTGGATCAACACATAGTTTTGTTTTAGAAAAAAGGAGAGATCTTAAATGGCCTGCAGATATGTATTTAGAGGGATCTGATCAACACAGAGGATGGTTTCACTCCTCTTTATTAGAATCTTGTGGAACCAGAGGTAAAGCTCCTTTTAAAAGCATTCTTTCTCACGGATTCGTTGTAGACGGTAAAGGAATGAAAATGTCAAAATCTTTGGGAAATGTTATTTCGCCTGAAGATATTCTTAAAAATTATGGAGCTGATATTTTAAGAGTATGGGTAGCTGCTTCAGATTATGCTGAGGATATTAGAGTAGACGAAAGTATTTTAAGCCAACATGCTGAATCTTACAGAAAAATTAGAAATACTTTCAGGTACTTACTTGGAAACATCAAGGATAATTACGAAAAACAGGATTTCGAAAGCATCAAAGTCGAAGATTTGGATGAGTTAGAGCAATTTATTTTACATAAACTATATATTCTTGATCAAAATTTAAAATCTAATTTAAAAAATTATAACTTTCATAAACTTTACAAAGAGCTTTTAAACTTTTGTACTTTAAATTTATCATCATTTTATTTCGATATAAGGAAAGATACTTTGTATTGTGATAGTATTATTTCAGAAAAAAGAAAAAATTGTGTTATCACTTTAAACATAATATTAGAATGTCTACTAAAATGGTTTGCCCCGATAATTGTTTTTACAACAGAAGAAATTTACAGTTTGTTAAACAAAAAAAATGAGAGTATCCATGAACATTATTTCCCAGAGATACCAAAAAAATGGAAGAATAATAAGTTGAATGACAAGTGGAATAAACTATTTAAAATTAAACAAGAGGCAAACATATCTATTGAAGAAAAAAGATCAAAAAAAGAAATTGGATCTAGTTTAGAGGCTGCAATAAAAATTACAGTTAATGAGGAAGATTTCAAGCTGATGGAGAAATTGGATTTAGCTGAATATTTTATTACTTCTAAAGTAGAAAAAATTAAGACTAAAAATAAAGATGAGTTAAAAATTGAAGTTACCAAAGCATCTGGCAATAAATGTCCGAGATGTTGGAAAATTCTTGAGCAATCTTGTAAGCGATGTGAAAGTTTGATTTAAAAATTCTGGAATGGATATATTTAATAAATTGAAGAATTTAAACAAAATTTTTTTTATAAAAGAAAATTTATATCTTTTTGTTTTAATCCCAATAATTTTTTTTTTAGATCGATACACAAAATTAGAAGCAATCAATAATTTGAGTGAGAATAAACTATATTTTAATAAATTTTTAAATCTGGACTTATTATGGAACACAGGCATTGGTTTTGGTTTATTCAAATCTAATTCAACACTTGTTTATAATTCAATTTCTAGCTTAATTGCTGTTGTAATCCTCCTTTTATTGTATGTAGCACTGAAGTCTAAAATTTTAGACAAAATTATTTTTTCAATGATAATTGGTGGTGCTTTAGGCAATTTTTATGACAGAATTACCTTTAATGCGGTCCCTGACTTTATTGATTTACATTATGAAAACTTTCACTGGTTTACATTCAACATTGCAGATATATTTATTACTTTAGGAATAATACTATTAATTACAAAGGATCTTTTTACAATTAAAAATGAAAAAATTTAATTTAATTTTACTTTTTATATTTATTATTTCATGTGGGAGTGCCGAAGATGTGAAAAAAGTTCTTAAAAACGAAAAAATAAGAACAACCGATGAATTCTTAGTTAAGAAGAAGGATCCTTTGGAACTTCCTCCTGACTATAATAATATTCCAAAACCTAATTCTATGGGTCAAAAAAATAACAAGAAAATGAAAGATGAAAAAAGCATTAGAGAAATCTTAAAGTCCTCTAATGAAGATAATTCAAATTTAAATAAATCTTCCTCAACAGAGGAGTCTATTTTAAACCAAATTCGCAAGTGATATCAGTAAAAAATAATATTCAAAAAAAATATTTAAATAAAAAAATTATTAAAATCTTATCAATAAGATTCAATAAAATTTATAACAATTTGAGTAGTGATTTAGAGATTTCAAATAGTTCGCTAAATATTTTAAGTAAAAACTATAAACTTAATTTCAAAAATAAAGATCTTAAAAGATTTAAAAAATACAAGACCATTGCAATAATTGGTATGGGAGGATCTATACTAGGTTCTGAAGCAATTTATTACTTTTTAAAAAATAAAGTTAAAAAGAATGTTTACTTTTTTAATGATCTAGATGACGAAAAATTAAGAAAATTTGAAAAAAATGAAAATCCAAAAAATGTACTTTTTTTAGTTGTCTCAAAGTCAGGAAATACACTTGAAACAATTTCAAATCTTTTGTCACTAAATTTTATTAAAAAAGACTCTAACAATATCATTATTATTACTGAAAAGAGGAATAGTTTTTTATATTCGTTGTGTGAGAGTTTGAATTTATACTATATTCAGCACAAAAACTTTATAGGTGGGCGATTTTCCGTTCTGTCAGAGGTAGGTATTATACCAGCATATTTTTTTGGAATAAATTTTAATTTACTGAGAACAAATCTAAAAAAATATTTAAAAGGAAGAAATAAACAATTCTTAAAAGAAAGTTCTGTTAAATTGGCTTGCTTATTAAAACAAAAAAAAATTAATAATTTAATCTTTCTAAATTATTGTTCAAAATTAGAAAAATTTCTTTATTGGGGCCAACAACTAGTTGCTGAAAGTCTTGGTAAAAAAGGAAATGGTTTTCTTCCCATAGTTTCTAATATGCCCAAAGATCACCATAGCCTTCTTCAATTATATTTAGATGGACCGCGGGATAAATTATTTCATATTTTTTCAGAAGATGATAAGTCAAAAAAGAAAATCAAAGCTTCTAAATTTTCAAAAAAAATTAGCTATCTTAACAATAAAACAATCGATAAAGTAAAAACTGCTCAAAAAAATGCACTTGCTAGAACTTTTACGTCTAACAAAATTCCTTTTAGAGAATTTAAAATTAAAGAAATTGATGAAAAAACTTTAGGTGAACTTTTTTCATATTTTATTTTAGAAACTGTTATTATTGGCAAACTTTTAAATATAAATCCTTTTAATCAGCCAGCAGTAGAGCAAGTAAAGTTATTTACAAAAAAGTTTCTTAAATAAATACACCAAAAATTATTTTAGATCTTCCGTATTCTTTCATAACTAAGGGATTTAATATATTTTTAAAGTTATCTTTAGAGTTCTTTTCCCGATGAATAATAATTAAATGGTTATTATTAAAGATTTTTTTCTCTTTAATTAGCTTGAGATTATCAATGAAGCTAGAATTCAAAAATGGGGGGTCAAAAAAAAAATATCAAATTTTTCGTTATTTTTTTTTAGTATATTTTCTGCAGAATCATTCAGAATTTTAGCTTGATTTAAAATAGACAACTTTACTAAATTTTTTTTTAAAATTTCACATGCTATCTTATCTTTTTCTACAAAAGTAACTTTATTAGCTCCATGAGATAAACATTCTAATCCAAAAGAGCCTATTCCAGAATAAAGATCTAGAACATTCGATTTTTCAAAATCTAAATTTATCTTATTAGAGTGATTTAAAATATTAAAAATACTCTCTTTTACAGAATCTTTTAATGGTCTAGTTTTTGTTGTTTTTAAAAACTCAATCGATTTTCCCTTAAATCTTCCACTTATTATTCTCATTACTTTTTTATAACTTTCCAACCAATGTCTCTTCTATAAAAGCCATGTTTCCAATTTATTTTTTTTATTAATTTAATAATTTTATTTCTTATATTTTTAAAATTATTTCCTAATGCTGAAACGTTTAATACTCGTCCTCCATTTGATACCAATTTTTTATTTTCTAGTTTCGTGCCAGCATGAAAAATAAAATCATTTTTCCCTAATTTGACTTTATTCATATTCTTAATAATTTTGCCCTTTTTATAATTACCAGGATATCCTTTTGAACATAAAACTATCGTCATACTTTTTTCATTGCGCCAATGAATCTGAATTTTATTTAATTGGTTATCGATGGTTCCTTTAAAGATTTTTACTAAGTCTGTTTTTAATCTTGGCAAAATTACTTGACATTCAGGGTCGCCCATTCTCACATTGAATTCTATTAAATAAGGCTCATTATCCTTTATCATGAGTCCAATATACAAAAAGCCTTTATAATTTTTTCCTCTTTTTTTAAGAGCTAAAAGAGTAGGTTTTATAATTTTTTTAATTATTTTTTTCTCAATTTCTCTACTAATTATATTAGCTGGTGAATAAGCACCCATACCACCAGTGTTTGGCCCTTTATCATTTTCACCTACTCTTTTGTGATCTTGGGCAGTGCCAAAAAATTTAAAGTTATTTTTGTCAGCAATAATAAAATAACTTGCTTCTTCACCTTCTAAAAATTCCTCTAAAACAAGTTTATTTGAAGATTTAAATTTCCCATTAAAAATCTCTGAAGAAATACTCAACACCTTTTTTTTTGAATTACATATTGAAACTCCTTTACCTGCTGCAAGTCCGTCTGCTTTCACTACTACCGGAAATTTATTTTTTTTTAAAAAATTAATTACATCTTTTTGATTTTTACATATTTTATAATCTGCAGTAGGAATTCTATTTTGTTTACATAACCGCTTCATAAAAGCTTTTGAACCTTCAAGCTTTGACGCATATTTACTAGGCCCAAATACTTTAATTTTATTTTTATCCAAAAAGCCTACTAATCCTCTCACCAAAGGCTCCTCTGGGCCGACCACTACAAAATCAATCTTATAAAATTTTATTAAACTAAGGAGTTTTTTAAAGTTTAATATATCTATATTAACATTAGTCGCAATTTTAGATGTTCCCGCATTTCCAGGAAAACATATAATTTTTTTTGATAATTTTGACTCATATAATTTTTGACATATTGCATGTTCTCTTCCACCACTACCTATTAATCCAATATTCATGTAAAGAATTATATTGTATAATTTAAAGATGAGTAAAAAAAAAGCTAAACTTGTTTATAAACA
>MDSZ01157474.1_pt1 | contig 14884 bp, 16 predicted proteins | sample 811201 | NCBI WGS metagenome assembly MDSZ01 (sample SAMN05326647, study PRJNA326480) | marine metagenome | isolation source: seawater | place: Indian Ocean: North | collected 2010
AAGAAGTTATCGAAGTCGAAGGCAAGATCACCGCGGTCTTGCCCAGTACCATGTTCAGAGCGGAACTTGAGAATGGACATCAAGTCCTTGCTCATATCTCGGGTAAATTGCGTAAGCATTTCATCAAGATTACGGTTGGGGATATTGTAAAAATGGAGATGAGTACGCAGGACCTGGAAAAGGCGCGAATCGTTTATCGTCTCAAGAATGCCGAGGTTAACAGAAATGCTCCCATCAGAAGTTTCGGGCCCAAAAACAGAAGGAGATGACCTTCCGTCATCTCGACTAATCTAAATTATTACGGAAGATGAACATTGTAGAATCAATTGGAAAGACTCCCCTGATCGAACTGAACAAGGTGACCCAAGGAGTGGGCGCTCAAGTTTTTTTGAAATCTGAATTTTTCAACCCCTTGGCCAGTGTTAAGGACCGGATCGGGGCAGCCATGATAAGCGCCGCCGAACAGGAGGGCAGTTTGACTTCCGAGAGCGTGGTGATCGAACCGACCTCGGGAAACACGGGCATAGCCTTGGCTTTTGTCTGCGCGGCAAAGGGCTACAAGTGCATTTTGACAATGCCTGAGACGATGTCCAAGGAAAGACGGGTGTTGTTGCGTTTGCTAGGAGCTGAAATCGTGCTTACGCCTGGACCCAAGGGTATGGGGGGAGCGATAGCGAAGGCAAATCAACTGATGGAGGATCACGGAGAGAGAGCATTCATGCCTCAGCAGTTCAATAACCCGGCAAACCCTGAAATCCATAGAAAGACCACTGCAGAGGAAATTTGGAAGGGCATGGAGGGAAAAGTTGATTGTTTCGTTTCCGGGGTTGGTACGGGTGGTACGATTACCGGAGTTTCCGAGGTGATCAAAGAAAGGAATCCGGAAATGCTTGCCGTTGCCGTTGAGCCCGAGGAAAGCCCCGTTATCACACAAACCCGAAATGGTGAGGAGCTAAAGCCCGGCCCGCATAAGATTCAAGGGATCGGGGCTGGTTTCGTACCTGAAAACTTAAATTTGGATATCGTCGACGAAGTCGAGTTAGTGAATAGTGAAGAAGCTTTCGAGATGGCGAGAAAACTTAGCTTGGAAGAAGGCATTTTGGGCGGAATTTCAACCGGAGCAACGGTTACCGCAGCCTTACGGATTGCGGCTCGCCCCGAAATGGCAGGCAAGAGCATCGTTGCGGTTGGGGCAAGTTGCGGGGAGCGTTATCTCTCAACTCCTTTAGCGGCTCAGGCCGCGTCCGAAGTAATGGACGCGGTGGCCGAGGAATAAGCTCTTTTTCGAAAAAAAAAGGCCGGATGCTGAAGGTGTTTGGCTCGTGCTCGTTTGTTCCCCAATGAGGTGTCTTGTCCGCAGAGTTTCGAGTGCCGCAGTTCGTGTGGAGGATGGGGTTGTTGGCAAAATCGGCCAGGGATTGCTTGTCTATTTGGGGGTGCAAGCAGGAGACCGGGCTGAAGACGTTGACTGGTTGATTAAAAAACTAATCGGGCTGAGGCTTTTTAGTGACTCCGATGGCAAGATGAACGAATCTTTGCCGGATGAAGGCGGAATCTTGGTTATAAGTCAATTTACCTTGCTTGGGAGTCTGAAAAAGGGTTACCGGCCTTCCTTTAATCGGGCGGCCGAACCAGCAGAAGCCAAGCGGTTGTATCAAGAGTTTTTGAGCAAGCTAAGAACTGAACGCAATGGAATGGTTGCTCAGGGGGCCTTCGGGGAGCATATGCGAATCGAGGCAATGGACGATGGCCCCGTATCCATTTGGCTGGATTCTCGTCAAAAGGCATATTGAGCCATGCCGCCGGATACCTTTTGGGCAAATCTTATGGTTCCGATTCGTTGATTTGCCAGTTGAAGCGAAAGAATCGCAGGATTGAGAATCCTGGACCACTGACAGAAAATAGTACGGAATACTTGCCATTTCCATACGGATTCACCTAATATGTCCTTGTGCCCAGTAAATTCATAACCTTCTCTTGTTCGCCCCTTTTGGTACTGCTTTCTTCTTGTGGTCCCGTAAGGGACGGAGACGTTGCGAGAATTCATCAATCTTGGGATGCTCGTTTTAATTACGATTTTGAGAAAAGAAGGTTGATTTCCGTGAACGAGAAAAGAATGAGGGGCAGGACTTGGGGCCGTGACGAGTTCGGTCGGGTGAACTATGACCGCTATTGGACGGGCAGACCTATTTTAAGTCAAAACCTTCTGGACTCATACAAGGCGAGGATGGATGAGAAACTTGAGGACAGGTGGCAGGAAGCCGAAAGCGAGCGGGTGACCAAACGGTTCGAGGAAATGGAGCGCGAAACAATGGCTGGGGCTGATGCTGAGAACAAGGGCAAAGCGAAGGACGCCGCAAATGAGAACCAGGATGGTTTTGCCCCAGCTCCTTTTCTGCCCGAAGGCATCGAGCAGGAAAACGAATTGCCTGAAGATGACAAGGGTGGTGGACCGTTCATTCCCTTGCCTGAGGCTCCAGTCGTGCCCGAACCGGACCCGAACGCACTTCCTGAAGTTGACCCGGAGTCGGTTCCTTCGCCTTTTGCTCCGTTGCCTCCTCTTTGAAAACGGGAATGAAATCCAGAAAATTTACTTTCTTCCTTCTTTTCATCACTTTGACGGTTCTCTCGGTGGGGGCATGGAAAGCCTTTTCGGATCATTCGGAATTGACGGCTCTTGAGAACCGGCTTGCCGATAAAAACCAACGGTTGTCCGAATTGCGAAAAGTGATGGATGAAGCCGCAAAAAAATCCAAGGAAACGCTGCAGTTCCTGAATGATGGAATTGTCCGACGCAAGGGCGAGGCGGAGGAAGCGGAACTTAGTCTTAAGAATAAGCAACAGCAGTTAGACTCACAGAAAGGAGCTTGGGGCTTCAAGGAGGATGAAATTGAGAAATTATCCATGGAAGTGCAAGAAGCCAGGAAGGAAGTGGCAACGGTTAACAAGGAGGCCGAGCATGCCCGGGCCCGGTTGGGAACTCTTTCTTCGTCCCTTCCTACTATGGAAAACCAAGTTTCCGCTCTTACTGCTTCAATCGAAAGTGAGAAACAACGCGAACTTGACCGTAAGCGCGATTTGTCGACCTACGAAGAGATTACGGCCATATACAAACAACACTTTGCCCTCACGCTGACGGAATTGCAAAATTACATGTACGCGAGACCTTGGCTTGAGCGTGGAGAAAAATTTTCGGTAAGTAACGTGCAATTTGATTTTCAAGCGGGCTTTATCGGACTCCCCGAGGGTATGGAACGAGGACTTGAAAAAGGGATGATTTTTACCGTTAGGTCGAACGGGCGGAATATTTGTCGAGTGAAAATTCATGAGGTTTCACCAAAAAACAGCGTGGCCATGATCATTCCGCTTTATGGTAATCCCGTAGACCTGAGAAAGTACAAAAGTTTTGATCTTATTTATCTTTAGATCCCTCGCTTGGCTTTCCACTATTGGGTTAGGTATATTTTTCATACTCAATCCGAGTTCGTCCAATGCCGTTTTGGTCGAAATCCAAAGGGCCGAAGATGAATTGGTGAATCTTCAATCCCAAATGGAATCCGACAAGAACAAGACGGAAAACGAAGAACTCGAGCTTTCCAAGCAAAGCACAGCCTTCAGGGAAAGAACTGATTTGGCTAAGGCGGAGGAACTCGAAATAGATGAAGAATTGGAAGGGATCTCGGCCAAGTCCGAAGAACTGGACAAGCAGGTTGCGGAAAAAAAAGAGGAATTGGAGTCCTTGAAGCAAGAACTGGCCAAAGCGAAAATACCACTAGGGGAAATCGAACTTCAAGGTAAGCCTTTGTTTGAGAGGGAAATCTCCTTGAAGGAATCGATCAAGAAACTTGAATCGGATTTAGCTGTACAAAAGGAAAAAGCGGATGCAATTGCTGCAGAATTAGCAGTATTGGAAACGAAGCGAAAAATATCCGAAGAGAACTTTAATTCCGAGAAGGAAAGGCTCACTGCAGATGTGAAAAAACCTTATCATCTTCACTTTGCTGACAAGAAGGAAGTGGTCGTTCGAAACAAGGTTCCTTCAGGGAAAGGGGTCTTCATAGATGTCGGTTATCGCGATGGTTTCCGTAATGGCATGGAGTTTTTGGTCGAGAAATTGAATGACCGGAGCGCTCTTCCTTTTCGGGCTGAATTGGGTTTGGTTCAGGATAGTTATTCTTATCTTAAATTCGTTTCGGTGGAAGGAAGCGGATTTTCCCCTGATTCGCTCCGTGAAGATGAGCGAATCCTGTTGACGAGAAGTGGAAAACTGAGTCTGCTCAAAAAAGATAAAGAACTTGCCGATTCGAACTCCACCACTGTTTCGGAAAACTGACCTAATCATTTTTGCGAGACCGACCCTGTGTAATTTTTAATTATTTCTTGCCTGATATCCAATAAGTAATAATGTTTCAGTAATACCCCTAGCCTGTGGACACCTCATCCGAAGATTTAAATGATAATGAATTAGCCGATTTGATGGCTGATCCTGAAAAGGAAGATGATTCGGAGGGCACGGGCGAGGGCGAAGTCGAGGGAGTCGTAGAGTGCGGGATTCCGCCCGAGATTTCAAGCGATCCGGTAGTTGACATGAGCGAGCAACCCTTCTCGGCCGATGACTTTCCCGCCTCCGACTTTGAAGTCGAAGACTCTACGGGGCAGGGCGATGAGCAAGCGGAAGTTTCGAATGAAACTGAGCAAGTGCAGTCTGACAAGCAAGAGCACTCCGTTCCCAATGGTTCTGCTCCAAACGGACATGAAGAAGGTGACGTTGCCCAGTTTCGAAAGAGTTTGGCCGGTCTGTCACGCCAGTTGGAACTCGACCGACTGACTCTTTTGCATAAGGCGCTTTCCGATAATGGGGAAGTTTTGCCTACTTTGGGACAGATTGCCGATGACATTTCGGGAGAAAAGCCCCTTAGCTCAGACGGTGACTGCGATGAATACGGCAGGCGTTCTTCGTCTCGGCTTGAAGGATGGTTGTCCGGACTCTCCTTCGGCGCGAAGAGAAGAGCAAAGAAATTCCCGAAGTAGTTTGTTTCGCATCTTACTCCACCCGAGGCATGCAGTCAGGTGAGGGAATTGATTTCTCGGTAATCATACCTGCGTTCAATGAGGAGCAGTATCTCCCTTCGACCTTGAAGAGATTGTCCGCATCCATGAGTGAGCTTCGCCTCGCTACCGGAGAGATCATTGTTGTCGACAACGATTCCGTCGATCAAACCGCCTTGGTCGCGGAGGCGAACGGGGTCCGCGTGGTGCATGAAAGAATCAGGGGTATCGGGAGGGCGAGGAATAGCGGGGCCGATCAAGCAAAAGGGCGATTCCTTTTTTTCGTCGATGCCGATACCAGCATCCCACCTGATATTCTCCGGGAAGCCTTTAAAATCTTAAGCCATGGCCGGGTTGGGGCCGGGGGAGCGACGTTGAGGTTTGATCAGACCCACGGCAAGCTATTCTTCGGGTTGCTTGTTCCGAAGTTTTGGAACTGGATATCAAAAACTTTCCGCTTGGCGGCTGGAAGCTTTGTTTTTTGTCGAAGAGAACTGTTTGCCGAATGTGGGGGGTTCCCCGAAAACCTGTATGCCGGGGAGGAGATATTCTTTTCCAAAAAGGTGAAGAAATGCTGCAAAAGAGAGGGTCGGGAATTTCGCATTCTTGGAGGCGATCGAGTGGTGACTTCTTCCCGGAAATTACTTTGGCATTCCAATCTCAAAATTTCCCTCTCCATGCTTCTGCTTTTTGTTTTCCCTTTCTCGGTCAGATACAGAAAGATGTGTGGGTTTTGGTACGATAGACCAAGGAGGAAGTAACGTTCGAATTTGTTTATTCGCCTGGGTATTTCAACCCCCATGAACTTCTGATCTCATCCATCAAGCTCATGATCTCGAGACTCTCCGTCAAGCTCATGACCGGGCTTTCTTTCTTGTCCGAGAGCAAAAGCTCGCCAAAAGCCTCCGCCTCGTAGTTGAACCCATTGCCTTCGAATGGCATTTCAATGATCTCGGTTTTGCCAGAAGGCAGGAGCTCGATTGTCATCTTTTGGGGTTTCCAGCATTGTTTGTGAAGAAGGATGTTCCCCTCGGTTCCCGAGATAAAGGCATCTTGCCTGGTATGCGATTCCAAGGATGAATGAAGCAGGGCCATGCTACCGTTCTGATATTTGAAAATCAAAGAAGCCTGTTCGTCTACCCCTGTCGGGCCACAATGCCAATCGGCAAGGAATGATTCGGGACGACCCATGAGCATTGATGCCAAAGAAATAGGGTAGATACCAATGTCCAAAAGTGATCCTCCGGCTAGATTGGGGTTGAACAGTCTGCCATTGGGATCCCGGGATGGGGGTCTGAAACCAAAATCAGCCTGAAGTGTTCTTATCTCGCCTATTTCTCCGGAGGCCAGAACCTCCCTGAGTTTGCTCATCAAAGGGGGAAACCTTGACCACATCCCCTCCATGAGCAAGACGTCGTTCTCCTTGGCTTGCCCGATCATCTTTTCGACTTCCCCAGCGTTTACGGCAAAAGGTTTTTCACACAGAACGGCTTTTTGGTTTTTCATGCAAAGAATCGAATTTGCCGCATGTTCGGTGTGAGGGGTTGCTATATAGACGGCGTCAATCTCATCGGATTGCGCCAACTCCTGATAATTTTCAAAAACTAACGGAACCTTCCATTCCTCAGCAAATTGTTCGGCATTCGTTTTTGTCCTGGAAGCCACTCCGTGAAGATTCCCGTTTGAGGCAAACTTCAAACCTTCGGCAAATGCTCTGGATATGCGTCCCGTTCCTAAAATTCCCCATTTGATCGTATTGTTCATCAGACGATTGGATAGGCTTTGTTTGGAGGTGTTCAAGGTAGAAAAGCAATTTTTCTAACCTCTAGGTTGACGAATCAAGGAAGATTGCCGATTATTACTATCATGAATGCAAACCTTTCAAAGCAAGGCGTTGCCACCGTAATCTTGTTTCACTTTATCTTTTTCCTTTTTGGAGGGTGTACAATTGAGGATCCCTCAAAAAGCAAAGTTCAAGAGAAAAACGAGACTACTGGAGCACCCTTGCCTCCAAAACCTCCCTCCGTTTCTTCCGTTTTGAGGAACCAGAATCCCAATGCCATTGATATCAACGCGATAGACAAACTCATGTACGAGAACCTGCGGGCATTCGGAGTGGAATACTCGAAAATGATTCCTCAACCCGATAAAGTAGATTATGAGCGGGTAAAATTTCTTTTCGAGCAATCGTTGCTGGAGAAAGAAAAAGCTACCCCCGAATACAAATATCAGTTTTTGTGTGACGAGCAGGAAAAATTGATCTACCGTTGCAACAAAGTAACTGGGGAAATCGAATGCTATAGTAACAGAAACGACAAGTTGAAGATACTATCCAGTGTGAAATGAGAAAAAAATCCCAAACTTTAATGCATCTAAATGGCTTTCCAATGAAATCGATTATCTGTTTCCCCCTCGTTCTCTTGTTTCTTTCTTCCTGTGGCAAAAATCAGTACAGGCCACGGGCTGAGTTATATATCCAAAAACCGGGATCGAAGGTTGAAAAAGCATGGGTTGCCCGCAATCAGTTTGATCAGGAAAGGCGTTTGCTTATTCCAAAATTGGGGGGTGCCCGTTGGGGTGCCGTTCAGGAGTACAAGGAAGATGGAACGATTGAATTCAAGGACTGGTGGGAGCGGGACGTAAAGATCGAGGACTTGGAGGCGTCCCCATCGACCGCCATTTCCAAATCTTGGGGCAAAAAAAAGCCAGCTTCTCCCTTACCTCCGCGACTGGGGCTTGATCAGCCTTTGGATTTGGTTCCGCCATCTGCACCCCTTCCTCCATTCGGTTCGCAACCCGAGCCCACTGAGCCTGCCTCGGGCATCCCTGAACTTCCTGCGCTTCCTCCCCTTGGAGATCCTTCAGCCTTGCCTCCGATAGATGCACCTGCGCTTCCTCCGATTGATGGCCCTGTTCCGGTTGCTCCTCCAGCCCCTTCGCCTTTTGCGCCTCTGCCAGGTGCTCTGCCAGGAACGCTTCCTGAAATTGGCGCTCCGAATATAGAATTGCCCGAAGCTCCCCCGGGTGCCGAATTGCCCGAAGCTCCCCCGGGTGCCGAACTCCCTCCTGCGGAGGGGAACCCTCTGCCCGAATTACCCGCCGACCCCTTTCAAAACGTACCTTGAGACCAATTGGGGTTGTTTAAGCCTTCCCTGAGAGGGAAGGTCAATATTGCCTGAGGTTGCTCGACCCGACTGCAAAAAGTGGAGGAGGTTCGTATTCCTCGTCGGTTGCAGGAGTGGGTTCGGCGTCTTTTTCTTTCGAAGCAGTGGGAATCTTTGATTTCTTGGGTTGATCGTATTTGGGTGCGCTGATTTTTGAGGATGGGGAGGTAATCGTGGAAGTTGGCTCCCCCGCGCTCTTCCCGCCCAAACGCCTCAACCAAACCCGGCTCACTGGGATTTGAACGTCGTCAGAAATTAGGTTTTTCAGTTCAGACCATGTGATTGAGGAATAGCATCCGGCTCCCTTGGTCTTGCCACTCCCAATTTTTCGGGGAGTCCCGTCTTTGTTCAAGGTTTTGGCCATCGTCCGATAATTGATTCAAAAACCAATGACTGTTCAACCAAAATCTTTCATCTTTCAAAGATACTTGATCAAGGAATTCTCATTCATTCGGAATTCCGGAGCTAGAAGAAATTTTCAATGATACGAAAGGTTGCTAAAAAGAATTGCTCTTGGATTTCTTCCAAAGCAAAATTGTGAGCTGACTTCATTATCCTTTATCAAAGGGAGACAATCATTATGCCGAAATCCAATCAACCGCTTAAGAAAGTCCCGACCAGAGCCAAGGAGAGGGCCGCGCAAGTAAACATGATGCAACGCAGTTTCGACGAGATGAGCAAGTTCGACAACGCTTCTGCGACTTCCGTCAATATGGCTATAACGGCAGGGATCGGACTTGCTTTGGAGGCGGCTTTTTATCTTTGCCTCTTGGTTTTCCGGGTCAGCGATTCGACAAAGATATTTTATGATTATTTTTATGAAAGGGGATGGGTCCCCTTTGTATTGACTTACCTGACTTGTTGGGCCATCGCCATTTTGTGGTTCAAGCGACAGAAATTGCGCAGCCAGCAAAACGTAATGCAATTCAAGCTTTTGCCCGAAGATATTGCCACTGAGATCCGAGTGGAGTCGCTTCCGCACTTTGACGCCCATATCAAGAGATTGGGGTTCAACCCCAAGCAAAGCTTTTTGCTTACCCGGATACTGCGTGGCTTGGAGCATTTCGGGGTCAGGAAAAATCACTCCGAGACGGCGGACATGCTGAAGTCCCAATCCGAGATCGATGCTACGATGGTAGACTCGAGCTACGTCCTGATCAAGGTCTTCATTTGGGCTATTCCGATCCTTGGCTTTATCGGAACCGTTTTGGGGATTAGTGATGCGGTATCGAGTTTTGGAGGAGAGATGGGTGCCGCTGCCGACATTGACGTAATCAAGGAGAAGTTGGGCCAGGTAACAGGTGGCTTGAGCGAGGCGTTCGATACCACGCTCGTCTCTTTGGCCTTCAGTTTGTGCGTGATGTTTCCCACCAGCGTCATGCAAAAGAACGAAGAGGACTTGTTGAACAAGGTGGATGAGTATTGCAACGAATACTTTCTCAAGAGGTTGCGCGAACCCGTGGAGACCGTGGGTGCCGGTGATCTTTCCCAGCCGGCCGACTCTTCCTTCCTTCAAAGGGCGGAAAACTTGCAGGCATATCTTTTGCAAATTCAAGAATCACAGAGCGTGGTTGCCCAACAGATGACGCAAATTGCCTCCCAGTTCAACCACCTCATGGAAAATTCGATGGGGGAAGAGGGTGGGGCATAGAACGGCGTAGCATTCAATCCGCACAAAGGGAGTCCGTCCGAGTTGAAAAAGAAAAAGAACGACCTGCAGATTTCGTTGTTTCCGTTCTTGAGCATCCTGGCGTGCGTGATCGGAATCCTGACCCTCATGATTACGGCGATCGTCATTGCCCAGATCGATCCTGAGGCGGTGAACGAGAAGATCGAGACCGCATTGGAGGATGATGAGGAATTCCAAAAGAAGATTGCCGAGCAAAAGAAGGAACTCGAGAAACTTCGTCAAGAAATCAAATCGATCAAGACCAACCCAAAAAAACCGATCGATCCCAAGCGCAAAGAGCAGTTGAGAAAGGAAATTGTAGCGCTCAGCAAGGAAGCGGAGAAGAGGAAGGCGGCGAAAAAGGAAAGTCAGAGTATTCAAGGCCAGGTTGTAAAAGTGAAGGATGAACTGGCCAAATTAATGAAGGATCTCGAGGAGGCGGAAGAAGAATGGGAACTCATGAAAGACCCGGAGAAATTCGCCACCATGGTGGTCAAGCAAAGCGGTTCGGGTGCGGGTGGCGATTTGGAACCTACGTTTATCGAGTGTCGCGAAAAGGGAATCCGGGTCTACGGGGATGACGGGAAGCACTACGAAGTGCCGACCGGTCAAATCACAGGTCATGCCAAGCTCAAGACACTCATTCAAAAGGTTGCCCGGGATGCGCCTTACCGGATATGGCGTAGTTCCAAAGGGACTGAAATAGAAGCCCGTTTCGTGAAGCGGGATGGAAGCAATATCGTGCTCAAGGACAAGAAGGGTAAGGAAATTAAATTAACAGCCATTCAACTGGCTCCGGGGTCCAGAAACGTAATCGTAAAATACGCCGCGGCCAAAGCGGTCAACCCCAACCTTGGCTTTCCCGAAGCCCGCTATGTGATCTTCTTGCTTCGCAGTAAGGGCTATTCTTCATGGAGCAAGGCACGTCAGCTTTGTGACAGTTTGGGTTGCAGGTATGGACAACTCCCCTTGGATGGAGAGGGAGAAATCGACCTTTCGCTTTTTTCGGGCTCATGAAAAGAAGAAAAAAAGACGAGGGAGGAAGCCTGGACTCGCTTCTCGATACCATTACTACCGTTGTCGGAATCCTTATTATTTTATTGATCGTCGTTCAACTGGGTGCAGATTCCGCAGTCAAGCGCATCGTCGAGGAAAAGAAGGAGGAGAACTCCAAGGAGTTGATGGAATTGGCGATGAAGCAATTTGAGGATCAAAAGAAAACCCTGCTTGCCGAAAAGAAGAAGGTGCAACTCAAGCTCGCTGCTGAAAACAAGGAGCAAGCGCAATTGATTCAGGAGATTTCGCAACTGGAGAAGAAATTGGCCGAGGAAAAGAAAGCCATGCCTCCCCCGCCTCCCAAATTGGAAAATTTGCGTCAGGAGAAAGCAAAGCTCGATGACGAAAAGAAAGCGGTTGAAGTGAAAGTAAAAAAGATCAAGGGACTCTTGAGCAAGGCCCCCAAGCCTAGTTCTAAGAGCCTAAGCAAGGAGGTGAATTTACCCGATCCCAAGCCCGCGCCCCCCAAGGCCAAGCCTTTCCGTTTTCTTTGCCGGGATGGGAAAATTTATCCGCTGGACGATCCGCGTCTGATCAGCCGGGTTACTCAGGAAATCAAGAAAGCGGGGATCAATCCCAATAAGGCGAAGGAGTACGACGGTAAAAAGATCCTTGCTCATTTTGCCAAGGCCAAGCCGGGGGATCCCTTCTTCCTTGCTAAGCCCCGAATCGATGCGAACAAGAGGATCATTTTCGAGCTCCAGAAGAAGAGCTCGGCTGGTGAGGACGAGGAGGCCTTGGTCAAGCCAACGTCGAAATACCTCGCTGCCTTGAAAGGTATTTCCCCCAAAACTCATTACCTTCAATTCGAAGTGTTCGAGGATAGTTTCGCCGCCTATCTTTCCGCACGGGACCTGGCAAGCAAACGCAATTTTCCCGCTGGTTGGAAGCCTGTAAGCCGAGGACCGGACACTGATTGCACGCTTGCTTTGTGGAACCTTTTCGATCTTGGGCGGGCAGCTCTTATCGCCTCCCGTCCGCAACCCAAGCCCAAGCCACCCACGGGAAAGCCAACTCCACCCAAGAAGCCGGCGAACGTTTTGGATTAGATGGCTCGGAAGCCGGCTTCCAATGGACTGTCGCCTGAAACTATCTCGAAACTTTCAGGTTGATTCACGGCTAGATTCTCCAAGATTTTGAAGACCCACGTCGCTTGATCCGCAAAGCCTATTTCCTGCGCGACTTGGTCGGCGTCCATAGCTTTTCCTATATTTTCAAGAAGGTACTCGCGAACAGCTTTTCTGACTTCGAGAACGGAGGCGGCCGCCTTTTTGCCGGCTTCCACTCCCGGTTGGTGGTACGCATTGATTCCGACTAGAGAGGCATAGAGCCCCACTGCCCGTTCAAAAAGGGCGATCAAGGCTCCAACGCTTGCCGGGTTGACTTCTCTAATAGTCAGGGTAATCGATTTGCGGTCTTTTTCGTAAAGGGCGTCCCGGGTTCCGAGGAAGAAACCATGCAGGTAGTCCCCCGAGTCCATCCCATCCTCGTCGACGCTAGGTCCGGATCCATCCCGGTGTTTGAGTACCTCGATGAAGGTGGCGAAAAAATTAGGCACCCCTTCACGCAATTGCTGAACATAGGCATGCTGATCGGTCGAGCCTTTGTTACCGTAGACGGCAATCCCCTGGTGCACGACGTTTCCCTGCAGGTCTTTCTCTTTGCCCAGTGATTCCATGACGAGCTGCTGAAGGTATTTGGCAAAAAGTTCGAGGCGGTCCTTGTAGGGAAGAATGACCATGTCTTTGGATCCTTTTCCGTCCGTCAGGTAATGCCAGGAAAGCGCGAGCATGGCGGCGGGGTTATTCCTGAATTCACCCTGTCGGGTGATTTCGTCCATTTGACTGGCGCCCTGGAGGAGTTGGTCTATGTCGATGCCCTGAAGGGCGGCAGGCATAAGCCCAACGGCAGCCGTTTCACTTGTTCGGCCACCAACCCAATCCCACATCGGGAGGAAGTCGAGCCACTCATGCTTGGTTGCATGTTGATGGAGCTTGCTTCCTTCTCCGGTAATCGCAATTGCCTGCTTAGCGAAATCCAGCCCATTGGCCGAAAATGCGTTTTCCGCTTCCAGCATTCCGTTCCGGGTCTCGGGTGTCCCACCCGACTTGGATATGACGAGCGCAAGGGTGGTTGGCAGGTTCGCTCCGATCTCCGCAAGGGTGAGATCGATTCCATCAGGATCGGTGTTGTCGAAGAAATGAACTTTCAGCTTATCCCGTTCGGGATGACCAAGCGCCTTGCCTACGAATTGCGGTCCCAAAGCCGAACCTCCGATGCCAATTACGAGAAGGTCGGTAAACGTTCCGGCAGGGGCTTGAAGTTTTCCTTGGTGGACTTGTTGGGCCAAGTCTTTGACTTTGGTGACCGTTTCGGTGATTGTGTCGGCGATTTCCTTGCTCGGGGCCCGTTGAGGAGCCCGCAGCCAATAGTGCCCGACCATTCGTTCCTCGTCAGGGTTTGCGATGGCTCCCTTTTCCAACTCGTCCATCGAAGCAAGAGCCTGATTGGCATTGCTCGCCATTGAATCGAGGTATCCCTCGGGAAAGTCTACAAAGGAAAAGTCGGCCCAAAAGTCCGCTCCCTCGTATGCAAGATATAATTCTTTTTTCATGCTTACTTTAAAATCCGTCCGTGATCGCTCCCGTTGATGCCGAGCTTACGAGCTTCGCATATTTTGCGAGCACGCCTCTTTTTTCTTTCGGTTCGGGTTGTTTCCAATCGTCTTTGCGTTTGTTGATTTCCTCTTCGGGCAAATCGAGAGTGAGCTCGTTTTTCTCTGCGTCGATAGTGATGGGGTCACCGTTTTGAAGCAGACCGATCGGTCCTCCGACCGCCGCCTCGGGCGTCACGTGACCGACTACGAAACCATGACTGCCCCCCGAAAACCGGCCATCGGTTATCAAGGCAACCTCTTTGCCCAGGCCTTTGCCCATGATTGCACCGGTGGGGGAGAGCATTTCCCTCATTCCCGGTCCTCCGACCGGTCCTTCGTTGCGAATGACCACGACATGCCCGGCTTCAACCTCCCCATCTAGTATTCCGCGCAAGGACGCTTCCTCAGATTCATAAACGATGGCTTTACCCGAAAACTTGAGTCCCTCCTTGCCCGTAATTTTCGCTACCGCTCCGTCCGGAGCCAAGTTTCCATAGAGAATGCGCAGGTGACTGTCTTTCTTGATCGGATTATCGAAAGGCCTGACCAAATCCTGCCCGTCAGGGTAGGGGGCATAGGGCTGAACGTCTTGGAGGTTCTCGGCGACGGTCTTCCCGGTAACGGTTATGCATTCCCCATGGAGCAATCCTTCGTCCAAAAGGGTTTTCAGCAGAGGTCTCAGACCCCCGATCCGAACGAAGTGGGACATGTTGTATTTTCCGCTTGGCTTGAGGTCGCAAAGCAAGGGAACCCGTTTTCCGATTTCCGTGAAATCGTCAAGATCGAGCTGAACGTCGGCCGCATGCGCCATGGCCAGCAAATGGAGAACGGCATTGGTCGAACCTCCTAGGGTGATGACTACGGTGACGGCATTCTCAAAGGCCTTCCTCGTCATGATGTCCCGTGGCTTGATGTCTTTTTCGATCAAGTTGACGACAGCGGCTCCGGCATCTTTGGCATCCAACCGCTTGTCTTCGGACACGGCCAATTGGGCCGAACTGTCCGGCAAACTCATGCCGAGAGCCTCAATCGCAGAGGACATGGTATTGGCCGTGTACATGCCTCCGCAGGAGCCAGGTCCGGGAATGGCTTTTTTCTCGATCTCGATCAGTTCATCCCGATCGATCGAGCCCGAAGCATGGGAACCAACTGCCTCGAATACGGAAACGATATCCAAATTTTTTTCCTTATGTATCCCGGGTAAAATGGTGCCGCCATAAACAAAGATTCCCGGGCGGTTCAAGCGCGCTAGAGCAATCACGCAGGCAGGCATGTTCTTGTCACAACCCC